>JADMIO010809291.1_pt1 | contig 65540 bp, 47 predicted proteins | sample 8958161 | NCBI WGS metagenome assembly JADMIO01 (sample SAMN16585339, study PRJNA669376) | soil metagenome | isolation source: Crop rotation soil | place: USA: Cullars Rotation, Alabama | collected 2011
GGCCGCGACTTCAAGTCACGTGAATTCCAAGCTTCGGATCCCACTGTGCTGGAAATTCTGGTGCAACAGTATCTGCGTGAGGTTCGTGAGTGGGTGGCTGCATCACCGATGCCTGACGAAAGTGTTTCTGAATCGCTGTCGCCCCATCAGCAACCGGAAAGCGTTGCATTCACCGTCGCTCGCGAATCAATCCCAACCATTCAACCCGAGTCGCACGAACAGATCGACGTTCACGACATGAACCTGTCGATCGGCAACATCAGCATCGTGATCGAAGAGCCGAAACCTGCTGCTGCGGCGGTGATCGCTCCACCCCCTGCGCCGCCGCCGCCGCAAGCGCAAACACGGCACGAGCCGACCAGCTTGAGCCGTTACTACCTGAGAAGCTGGTGAGGAATTGCGCAAATGGCACTCGCGAAAACAGGCAAGGCGATCGGCGCCATCACTGATGCGATTTCTCAACGTCTGAATAGTCGCACCGGCCTCAACATCTCGGTGGGACGACCCGAGCCGCCATCGTCAGCCACCGGCAACCGGTTGAATATTTTTCTTTACGAAGTTGAATTTGACGGCCACTTGAAAAACGTCTCGCTCGACGAAGGTCAGCCGGCCGCAGTTTGGCTGGTCCTGAAATACCTGCTGACCGCATTCGACTCCGATGGAAAGACGAGTGAGTCGCTCATTGCTTACGAACATCTCGGCGCAGGCATTCGAGCGCTCCAGGAACTGAGTCTTTTCCCGCTCACGCCCGGCCTACCTGGACCTTTACTCGATGCACTCAGCGACAATCCCGAAGACTTAAAGATCAGTTTTGACGACACACCATCGGAATTGCTCTCAAAGATCATGCAGGGTTCCGACGAAAAGTATCGCGTGTCGATTGCCTTTCAAGTGCGCCCCGTGATGATTGCTCCCGCGGATCTTCCGCACTACTCACAACTCGTCGGCGTCGATTATACAACCACGCCGCCAACGCCGATCGGTGAAGCAGGCGTGCATATTCCAGTGCTGCCTTCGATGGGACCAACCATCACTGAAATCTCGCCGGTTACTTTCGAGCTCGGATCGACCGTCACGATCTTCGGCACCGATCTGCATCTCTCGAACCTGTCGGTGCAACTTGGACCAGTCGAACTGCCGGTGACGATGCAGCAACCGGATCGTCTCGAGTTTGTCGTTCGCGAAGACATCGCAAACGGCAACACGATCTCCGCCGGAAGTTTGCCGGTGTCGGTTTCACAACTGCTTTCCACCGGACGCAAACGACAAAGCAATCTCCTCGTCGGAAACCTCGTGCCGGTGCTCGACACGGCGACGATCTTCGGCGCTGTGGATCATGTAACTACTGCACCTCCTCCGCTGGGTTGGAGTTTTGCGACGATCGACATCACCGGAAAGTTACTTGGCGCCAACGACAGCGACGATTTTTACCTCGCGCTTTTCAAAGACGGCGCGACCGTAAAACTATTCGACGATCTGGCGGACACGTCGCCGGCAGGCGCGCCCCAAACACAAAAAAGATTGGCGATGCAAAAGCCGGACGCGGTGCCGCCGGGACAGTATCTCGTTCTCTATCGCGTCAACGGACAGCAGGCGCGACAGAGTTTGTTAGTTGATTTGACTTGATGCAATCAGTTGCTGAGCAGAAAGAGTTTGTGACACTCACGCCGGATTTGCGTGCGGCAGACGCGTGGGCCAACTACTGGATGCGCCAGGTGACGATCCGCCTTCGTCGAGAAGTCGCGTGGTGTTGGCACGAGCGAGGTTTGCAGCAGCCGACTGACTTCGCGATGCTGCCGCCATACGCCGATAAGCTTTCCACGATTCTCGATCTGAGTCGCTTTTACGGAGAGAAGCAGGACTTTTATCTGACCGATCCGACCGCTCGTTATCTTACCGATCAGCTTAATCAGGAGCCGTCGTTCGTTTCCGATCAAGCAGCAGCGCGGGGTTCCTTTGGTTGGGTCGTGAACGAGTTGGCACTGCCTGATGTGGCGAGCTTCATTCTGGCGTTGTCGTTGAGTGCGGCGTTTGATGCAAACATGGGCAGCGTCATCGCGTGTTGTTTGAACGATCAGAATAAACACTTGCCGACACTCGCACTCGCGCAAAAGTTGTGGGACGACCCAGAAGAAGTTTTGTCTGTCGCCGATCCTGCGCATCCACTCTTTCGCTACGGCCTGATCCGCTTCTCCGAAACGAGCTGGAACGCACCAATCACCGTCCCATCCCTGGTCGCACTCCAACTTCTTTTCCCCAACACCCCATTCCCGCATGGCCTGGTCGTTTCCGAATCAACTGCGGGCTCCGATTTAAACGACACCGCACATTTATCGACGCTGCGATTGCGCAGCACTGCCGCTAATTCTTTACGGATCGTCCCGGTAATCGGGCGTGCGTCTCAACTCGACACCGTCACCCAGATCGCCGAACTCAACGAGAAACAAGTGGTCGTCTTTACCGGCGACGCCGCAGCAGCACAAGACGTCGACTACCTCAACGCGCTCGCTACCGTTTGTTGGCTAAAGGATGCCTACCTTTATATCGACAAAGAGCCTGCCGCATGCGCGCACAACGATAAGCACAAGGGCCATCACGTTCTTCCCTCATCGACTATTCCAGCAACCCTCTTCATTGCACTCAAAGAGCGAATCCACGTGTCGTCGTTGCCGCAGGACCTGCTCCTCCCGGCTGTCGTCGTGCCGCCCGTCACGTATCACGAACGACTCGAATGCTGGCGCGAATACTTAGACGAATACAGTGCAGCGCTCGAACCTACGATTGCTGAATGCGCACGGCGCTTTCGTTTTGAGAAACAAACGATTCGCGCCATCTGCGCCGAGTTGAAAGAACTACAAACAACTATCACCTCGAAGGATCTCGTAGCCGCGTGTCGCGCGGAACTCGATACCGATATCGGCGAACTCGCGACGAGTGTCACGCTACGTTTCAACAACGAAGAGCTCATCCTCCCACACAAGCAGAGCCTTCTCTTCGACGAGATCCTCAAAGCGATGCAGTCGCTCACGGAAGTGCACTACGGTTGGGGAACCGGAAAGGTCTGGAATGAAAGTGGCATCTCCGTGCTCTTTGCCGGCCCGCCAGGCACCGGGAAAACAATGGGCGCGGAAATCCTCGCCATCAAACTCGACCTGCCGATGTATCGCATCGATCTCTCGCAGGTAGTCAACAAATACATCGGCGAGACCGAGAAGAACCTGAAGCGCGTATTCGATGTGGCTGACGTGTCGGACATGATCCTGTTCTTCGACGAAGCCGACTCACTCTTCGGACGTCGCACTGAAGTCAGCGACGCTCACGATCGTTACGCAAATCTCGAGATTAGTTACCTGCTCGAGCGAATGGAGCGTTTCAAAGGACTCGCGATCCTCGCGACGAATCGAAAGAAAGATCTTGATGAAGCGTTTCTCCGTCGCCTGCGCTACATCGTCGACTTTCCACTGCCCGACGCCGAGGAGCGCAAGAAGATCTGGCGACAGGTTGTTCCCGAGCACGCCGACAGTTCACAGTTGGAGTTTGATTTTCTTGCGGGGCAGTTTCCGCTTTCGGGTGGAAACATTCGTTCGATTGTTTTCAATGCGTGCTTGCAATGCGCGGATGGGTCGACGAATCAACTGACGATGAAAGAAACGATCGTCGCGGTGAAAAGAGAGTTCGACAAGATGAACCGCAGTTTGAGTCTGGAACAGTACGGCGCGTACGCGTCGCTGGTTGAGGGGCTGGAACGTGAGTAAGCGCGACATTCATATCGAGCGATTGCAGATCCGCATGCGAGGGATCGATGCGCGGAGAGCGCGTAACGCCGTGAGTGATCTTGGCCACGAACTGTTGAATCAGCTAAGCACGCTCGACGGAATGAAGGGAAACGTGCGGATCAGCAACGTCGATGCAGGAACAGCGCAAGTCGCATCGGAAACGGCCGCAGGAGAGTTGCGACAGCAGATCGCGAAACAGATTGCCCGACATGTTTCCCGCAAAGGCGCAAAGACGCAAAGGAGTTCATAACGATGCCTTTCCTGATGCGCGGGGCGATGATCGAGTACGGCAGTGATTTTCTTGGACCACTGCCCAACGTCGTCATCTTCCAATTCAACCCGGAGTCGTTAACTAGAACGATTCAGATACCGCAACGACCATCCGGCGCGGCCGCACGCGAAACGACTCAAGCGGGCGATCCGACGATTGAAAAGATCACCCTCAAGGCGCAGTTCAGCGCCGCGGACGGAATGGGCACCGGAAACATTCTCGCGCGCACGATGGGTGTTGGACCACGTCTCGCCGCACTCGAGAAGATGGTGAATCCAGCCAGCAAGTTGAGCGGTTTGATTGGCGCTGCGATCGATGCGGTTGGCGACGCGGTCGGTCTTGGCGGCGGCGCTGATGATGCGCCACGCCAGGTAGTTCCGCGCGAGAAGTACCCGCGCATCCTCTTTATCTGGGGACCGTTTCGCGTGCTGCCGGTGGTGATCGAGTCGATGAGCATTACGGAGTTGCAGTACGACTTTCTGCTCAATCCGATCCAGGCCGACGTCAACATCGGTTTGGCTGTTAACGCCATCGACAACTGTTCCGACGACGTGGTCGGGAAAGGCGCACTCGAATACTCAAACATGGCTAAAGACGCGCAGGCCATGCTGAACCTTGCAAATACGATCGAGCAGATCGCGGAGTTGATTCCATTCTAGGAGGCGCACGTGTTTCTTGACACATCGAGATACAAGGACGTGAAAACGGTCGAGGCCGAAGATCGCAAAGGTCGCAAAGTGACCGCAATCAAACTGCGACGACTACCTTACGTCACGGGCACGCCAACTATTTTGAGCGGAAACGATCGCCTCGACGTAATCGCGCAACGCAAGTACAGCGATGGGACCAAGTTCTGGCACGTCGCCGACGCCAACACCGAACTCGAAGCAAACGATGTGACTAAACAACGACCTAACGACAAAGAGACGCGCGAGGTCTTCGTTCCGGAAACGTAAATGGGCGCTGTTGAATACAAGATGTTCTTCGACGGCACGGCCGCGACCATGGAGCAACTCGACAAAATCGAGGAGATCGCGGTGGACCAGGCCGTCGATCGCGCGTGGGAAGCGCGCATCAAGATTCCCGTCTGCGTGAACAACGACGGCAAGTGGGAAGGTGAAGACGAAGCGTGGATGAAAGCGTTCACGCGCATCCGCGTGGAAGTGAACGCCGGTGATGGGAAGTTTGTGCCTTTGATTGATGGGCCTGTGGTTGGCTTCGACAGTGCGCGCAGCTCGCAACCGGGCAAAAGCGAGGTCACCGTCGTGGTCCATGACGACAGCGCTTTGCTCAATCGCGAAGCAAAAGTCGAAGTGAAGGAAGGGCTGACGGACAGCGAAATAGCCGAACAGATTTTCCTCGCAGCACAACTCGGCGGCACGCCCGATATCCAAGCGACTCCGCCGCCACCGGACAATAAGATGAACTCGGCCGTGCTGCGTGGCACGCCGATGCAGTGCCTGCGCGATCTGGCTAAACGCAACCAGGACTGGCACGCGTACGTGCTGCCCGGTTTATTGCCGTCGCAGAGCATCGGTTGTTTCAAACAGTTTCCGACCGACACAGATGGGTTGCCCGAGATGAGCATGATGGGCGCCGATCGCAACATCGCGAATTTCAACGTCAACAACAAAGCGACCGGACCGACGACGGTTCAAGCGGCCACGCTCGGTCTCGATCACAGTGGTGTAAAAACCGCGACGTCGAGTTATCGCGACGCCACGCTGCTCGGTGACGAACCGCCTGACGCGAAGAACACAAATCAAAGCACAACGTTGTTGCCGCCGGGTCAGACGGATCGAACTGATCTCGATCAAGCAGTTAAGGGCGCCGCTGCGATGTCGGGCTTTGCACTTCAGGCGACGGGAAACATCGTGCCATTTTGTTATCCCGCGGCGCTGTCTCCATATCGCTGGGTAATGGTGAAGATCTCTGACAGCCAGTTCAGCACGAAGTACTTGATCACAAACGTCAAGCACACGCTGACGCGATCGATCTACACGCAAAACTTTTCCATGCAAGGCAACGCCGTTAGTGCGGCGGCGAGCAGCAGTGCTTCAACTCCTGCGCCAAGCGCGAGCGCGAGTGTCAGTTTCAACGTGCAGGTGAGCATCTTTTGACGAACTTAGGACATTCCAGTTGGACAAGGTCAGTACCACCTCGCGGTAGCGGGTGGGTTGTAGTGCTTCTAAGACGCTGAGTTGTTAACGGACCCACCCGCTACCGCAGGTGGTACTGACCCGATCCAAGTTCGATGACTGATTTTTCAGACAACGCTAATGTCGACAGAGCACGAAGAGTTGATGGTTGGGATCGCGGAGCAGATGCGCTCGCGGTTTTTTGGCAAGTACCGTGGCATCGTCACGAACGTCGAGGATCCGGAGAAGCTGGGGCGCATCATCGCCCAGGTTCCCGAGGTCTTGCAGGAAATGGCTTCGCCGTGGGCGTTACCCGCGACTCCGTTTGCCGGACCGGGACATGGCCTCGTGTTGATTCCGGAAGTCGGAGACGGAGTTTGGATCGAGTTCGAGGCTGGCGATCCGTCACGCCCGATTTGGACCGGCGGCTGGTGGGGACCAAACGAACTTCCGGCGCCCGGCGACGTGCAAGTGCGCGCGCTTGTCACGACTGCAGGTCACAAGTTTGTGCTCAACGATAAGGACAAAGAAATACAACTGCTCCATTCCGGTGGCGCGGAATTAAAGATGACCGACAACGACATCACGCTAACCATCGGTCAGTCCGAATTCAAGATGACGTCGGACCAGATCAGTTTGAAGGTGTTAACAAACGAGATCACGATGACCACCACTGACATCACGTTGAAAGGTGGTCCAACAGCCGTTATCAAACTTTCTCCGGCAGGAACAGACGTGAACAACAGCGCGATCAAGGTGATGTGATGCCGGGATTTGTACTTACAACATTGAGCACAGTGCTTTGCATGCATGGAGGCTCCGCGATCCTAACTACCGGCAACACGAAGATGATGGTCGACAACGCACCGGCTTTATTGGAGTCAGACATTCACTCGGTCGCGGGTTGTCCTTTTCAGATTCCGGTTGGAGCGGGCACGAAGCCGTCGCCGTGCATTCGCATTGAATGGTCCGGCGGCTCGGCAATGATGCAGGTAAACGGCGCGGGAGTGTTGGTCCAGAGCAGCATCGGTATGTGCTACAGCCCGGAAGGCGCCATGCAAGGACTCGCGATCGTCGCGAGCACGCAAACAAAAATCAGCGCTTTATGAAACCGAACAACGGACGACATCTCGCATTTCCATTTCGCATCGGCGTTGACGGCCGCACGGTGCAAGTGAAGTCGCTCGAGGAGCACGTGCGCGACGAGCTAGTCCAACTGATTCTGACTAATCCCGCGGAGCGCCCGTTCCTGCCGGAGTTTGGCGGCGGCGTCAGACGTCTCGTGTTTGAAAACATCGACGAGACCACGGGCGCGATGGTCAAGAGCGTTTTGACTCGTTCTATCTCGCGCTGGCTTGGTAATCGAGTGACGTTGGAAGACCTCACGGTAGTTATCGAAAACGAAACGATCGCCGTCGATCTCAGGTATCGCATTGCCGGAACCGAAGACTCGCGCGTGTTGAAGTTTCAAAGACACGGCGGCTAGCAAAACATGTCGGTCATCGAACACAAAACACTCAGGAGCCGCGCCACCGATCAGGAGGCGCTGGCGGAACGCGCGCGCAAGCTCGTCGCGGGTCCTGCAAATGGAATCAAGCTCGTCTTCGTCAGCGTTGGCAGTAACGAAGCGACACTCGAAGTCGACTTTTACAATCGAAACTTCCTGCAAACGATCGTCGACAAGTTTGACGCGGAATCACCAACCGACTCTTCGATCGCACGTCGCATCTTTCCGATTTCCGGCGGTCATCGTTTGCAGGCGGGCGCGGCGGCCGGACAGGTCCACGTCACGAAGATCGCGAAGTCAGCCGATTTTGATGCGCCTGATTCAACGCAGCCAACCACGCTCGTTCTCACCGTCACACCGATCGGCGACTACTCGACTTACAAACTGAGTGTCGACACGACAGTTTTTCCTGCTGGCGCTGTCGTGGTCGATCCCGTCTTCAACGAGATTGACTTCAAGTTTCGTCCCGGTTGCTTCAATGTCAACTGCGCTCCCGATTGGGAACCGGGTGAACGGCCGCTCGACGAACCAGCGATCGATTACCTCGCGAAGGACTACGATTCGTTTCGCCACACGATGATCGCGGCAATGATGCAGCGTGTGCCTGAGTGGCAAACGAGCAGCGAAGCCGATCTCGATCAAGTGTTGCTCGATCTCTTCAGCGCGGCCGCCGACGAGCTCAGCGACTACCAGGACCGCGTGATGAACGAAGCCTACCTCGCTTCGGCGCGCAAACGAGTTTCACTTGCTCGTCACGCTCGTTTGATGGACTACCACATCCACCAGGGCAACCAGGCAAACACGATTCTCGCGCTCGAAGTCGCATTGTCACAGCCGTCCGAACCGCAAGTCGGAGCGACAAAACAATACTACTTCGACAATCACGTGAAGGTGTGGGCCGGAACACCTGACGAAGATTCACGCTCGGTCTTTTTCCTTTCAAACGGCCCAACGCGCGTTCATCAACTCGTGAACCGCATGAGTCTCTACACCTGGAGCGACTCGATCCCTTCGCTCGTCGCCGGCGACACCTCGGCGGATCTGAAGCTCTTCCTTGACGATGTGACACCGGCGCCCGATCAGGCATCGGCACTCGTAGTCGAGACTTTGATTCGCAGCGGCGTCATCACTCATCTGCTGATCCAGGAACACTTGAATCCGGCCACAGGCTCGGTGAATGGCTTCAACCCAAACAAACGACAACTGCTCCGCCTGCTTCCCGGCAACGATGGCGCCGAAGCGATGTTCGATCCAACTAACGCGCAGTGGTTTGTTCGCGTGCGCTGGGACGAACGAGACAAGTTGCGGCAGAACTACTGCTTCACGATTGACTGTGGACCAGGCACCGGCAAAGTAAACAACGTCTCGCTCTTCCACGGAAATCTCGTCGAAGTCACTCACGGCGAGCTCAAGACCGCGATCTTCAAGGACCCAAACGTTCTGCTGACCTCGCCAATCGAGTCGCATTACGAACGCGTGGGCAAATGGAGTCCGCGCAGTGCGAAGCTCGGAAGGTGGGGAACGATTTGTGCGCTACCCGATCATCCGCTTGCTTATCGACTTACAGAACCCGGCGGTGAAGTGCCGCCGTTATCGACGTTGAGCATCGTCGTGAAGCAACCGGGCGCTGGTGGTGATTTATGGGACGAAGTGCCGAGCTTCATTCACAGCGACGACAGTGATGAGAACGGCGACCACTTCGTCGTCGAGACTGACGAAGAGGGCTTCAGCGTCATTCGTTTTGGAAACGGCAAGAACGGCAAAGAGCTGCCGGAGAACTCGGAAGTGCATTGCACTTACCAGGTCGGCCGCGGCCAGGATGGAAACATTGGTCTCGATACCCTCATCAATTTCGATCCGGCTACGAGCTCGTTTCTGAAGTTGGAAGCAAACATCCTCGCGTCCACGACGGACGGCACGATCGTTCGTTGCTGGAACCCGTTCGACATCACGAACGGACGCGCGCCGGAACCGGCTACTGAGATTATTCGACGAGTGCCCGAAGCCTATCGTGCGCGCCAACTCCGCGCGATCACTCTCCAGGATTACATCAACCGCGCCGAAGAAATACCCGGAGTTTCAAACGCCGCCGCACGTTACGCGTGGACCGGAAGCTGGCGCACGGTCCAGGTCACGATCGATCCCGTTGGCACGACCGTGCTCAGCGACGACATGCGCAAGCAGATCGCAAGCTATCTCAACGCCGTGCGCCTGATCGGCGAAGACCTCGAGATTCGCCCGCCGCAGTTTGTCCCACTCGAAATTCACGTGTCGGTCTGCGCCAAAGATGATTTCTGGCCGGAAGACTTGAAGGCGATTCTCGAACAGGAGTTTTCGGATGGTTGGACTCCGGATGGACGCATGGGTTTCTTTCATCCGGATCTCTGGACGTTTGGACAACAACTGAAGGCGAGTCAAATCATCGGACGCGTGCTCGCGGTTGAAGGGATCGAGCACGTCATCAAGGTGAAGATGAAACGCTTCGCTCACACGGGACAGTTCCTCACGCAAATCACGAACGTGAACTACAACGAGATTCTTCAGGTCCGAAACGATCCGGATCACATGGAGCTCGGCTCGATCGATTTTGAAGTTCAGGGAGGCAGAAGGTGACTGACGACTGCCGCAACGATTGTTTGGATCCACTGCACTTTCCGGTGGACATCTTCAACCGTCCGGCACTGCCACACATCAGGTATCGCGTCGGTTCTTATGCCGAGATTCGCGAAGCACTGCTGCGCAATCTCGACAAGACGCCGGGTCTCTCGCAGTGGACGCATCGCGGCGCGGACGATCCGGGCATCGCTCTGCTCGAGGGCGCCGCGATTCTTGGCGACATTCTCACGTTTTACCAGGAGCTCTACGCCAACGAAGCGTTTTTGCGAACGGCGCAATGGCGCGAAAGCATTTCCGACCTGGTGCGATTGCTTGGCTATCGTTTGAGTCCGGGACTCAGCGGCAATGCCACGTTTGCGTTTGAGATCAAAGGCAGCGAGGCGGTCACGGTGCCGGTGGATTTTCCGTTGAAAGCCGAAGTCGCGGGATTGAGCAAGCCGGCTGACTTCGAAACGACGGAACAGATCATCGCGTATCCGTGGCTGAGTAGTTTCAATCTCTACCGACGACTCTTCACTCCCAACATCGAAAAGCAAACTAACGAGTTTTACATCTTCTCGCCGGATCAGTTTCTCACTCCGATCGATCTCAAGCCGAACGACCGGTTGTTGATCGCCGAGGCCGATAATCCTTCAGCGCCAACTCGGCTCACGAACCCTGAGATCGTGATCATTGATTCAGTGCGCGAATTGGCAGGACGGAAAATCTACAAGATCAAAGGGAATCTGAAACGCGGCGGCAGCATCTTCAATCTTTCCGCATTCAAGTTAGGTCGATCATTCCGTCACTTCGGCAACAACGGACCGCAGAAGGTCACGAAGCAACCGGCCCAGGTGACGTCAAAGGCAGAGACGTCCGGGACCACGACCACGGTCACGTCGGACACCATTCCTCAATTGAATCACTCGTTTTATAGACGATTGGACCAGACGACAAGCTCGACTGATGGCCCATACACAAATTCCCTGGGAGTCTCAAACTTGATCAAGTTTTGTGAACCCAGCTTGTCTCAATATGAATTTCCTCTCGATAGTGACGTAAAAGATCTCGCGGCCGGAACGCTTCTCGTTTTTACCCTCCCGCTTTTCAAGGCAGGCAGCTTGAATTTTGTCGAAGCAACACTCATGCGCTCCATAAGCAGCGTTCGCTCAGCGACTCAAACTTATGGTTTGGTGACGGGTAACACCACCATCGTCACCATAAACAACCAGATGAACCTCACTATTAATGGAACGAGTTACTACGACACTGACGTGCGCCAGATGGTGATAGAAGAAGTCGTCAGTCCGGTGATGGAGATTCGCGCGGCTTACAAAGAAACAACCGACGCGACCGGCAACAAACTATATTTCTTTGGTACCGAGTCGCAGGCGCTGAACTTAAACGACCGGCGACTGTACCTCGTCAAACCCGATAACGATCCGATGCTAGCGACAGTCACCGATGTGGAGTTGTTGTCTCCAGATGTTGCTGACCGGCCGCTCTTGCGTCGTATTGATCTCGATCGAGAAGTTACGCTCGCCGACTTTCCCAACGACAAACCGCTCGTCACTGTCTACGGCAACCTCGTCGATGCCACTCAAGGGAAGACTGAAGCGTCCGCACCGCTTGGCAATGGCGACAGTCGTCTCGTCTTTCAAACCTTCAAGCTCTCTAAAGGCCCGCTGACTTACCTGATCTCAAAGACTGAGACACCGCCTGAAGTTCCGGAGCTTGAGATCTACGTCAACGATCGACTCTGGAAACGTGTGCCTTCATTTTTCGGACGCGACGCGGACGAAGAGATCTACATCGTTCGCGAAGACGCCGAGAACAACAGCTGGGTGCAGTTTGGCGATGGCATTACGGGCGCGCGACTGCCGTCCGGCGTCAAGAATGTGGTTGCGAAATATCGGACCGGCACTGGCGCGTTTGGCGAGTTGAAGCCGAAGACGAAAGTGCAGGCCGGAAAGAAACTCGACGATCTCGACAAGATTCAGATGCCTGACGTGGCGGCGGGTGGTTCGGAACCTGAGGATGGAGAGAACGCACGCGACGCCGCGCCCGGCAAGATTCAGAGTCTCGATCGACTCGTGAGTCTTCAGGATTTTGAAAGTGAAGCACTCGCGATCTCCGGTGTGACGAAGGCCGCCGCGAGCTGGGCCTTGGTCGACAACAATCCGGAAGTGGTCATCACGGTTCTGATGGACACTGGCCGCGAAAACGAGATCGAAGTAGTTGGTCAAACGCTCGCGGCGTACAACAAGAGTCGTGGTCCAAATCGTTTTCCGATCACCCCTCACAAAGGCCTTCGTCGTTACGTTGTTGTTCACGCTACGTTTGGTTTCGACTCGACCTACCTCGAAGAAAATCTAAAAGCAGAGATTCAGAAGGCGCTCGGCGTTAATAGCGGCGTTCCGAACGCTAAAGACGATCAGTCGGGTTTGTTCAGCTTGCGACAAAGACGTTTTGGTCAAAGGGAATATGCCACGTCGATCGCGGGAAGAATTCAACAAGTGAAGGGCGTGACATGGGCCGAGGTCACGCGCTTCAGTTCGCTTGGCGTGTTGGAAGATCCGACGACGTTTGTCCCTCCGAGCACACCGGTGCTGGTTAAGAAACGGGTCTCGTGTCATCCGCAGCGAGTGCTCAGTTTGTATTCCGGTCATCTTGAGCTGACTGGCGTTTCCGAGATCCTGCCGGAGGTGAAAGTGTGACGGGTGGCTTTGCACAAAAAGTCCGAAATCATTCTTGGACACAGTCAGTACAGGGAGCGATAGCGACCTGGTCAACGATGGAGGTCAAGAATCATCGGAAATATCGCATGCTGATCACTGACCAGGTCGCTATCGCTCCCTGTACTGACTGTGTCCAAGTGCGGATTCCTGGTTTGAGGGCAAAGTCATGACCGAGAAACGCGTCCCGTTGTTCACTCGCCTGCCGGAAATCTATCGCATCAAGGATGCGGAACAGTTTCCGCCCGATCCGTTGCGCGACTACCTCGCGTTGATCGAAAACGCGTTCGGCTCTATTCACGAAAACATCGAGGCGCTATATCACGATCTCTTCATCGAGACGTGCGAAGACTGGGTCGTTCCGTACATCGGCGACTTGCTCGGCACCACGCATTTGAAAGGCGATCCGTGGACGCTGCGCGCCGACGTCGCAGACACGATTGCACTCAGACGCAGGAAAGGCACGCTCGGCGCAATTGAGTTGCTGGCCTTCAACCTGACGCAGTGGGGTGTTCACTGTGTCGAGCTGCTCGAGAACCTCGTTTGGAACCAGCACCTGAATCATCAGCACCCGGATGTTGGTGGTCCACCTCCTTATCGCAACATGACACGCCAGACCGTGATTCGCGGCGGCACGGTGACGCTGCGCGATCCCGCGACACTCGCGCTGCTGTCAAGGCCGTTCGATCCATTCGCGCACACCGCCGACGTTAAGCCTCCGGCAAACGGCAGCATCAGGTACAACTTGCCAAATCTCGCGATCTTTCTCTGGCGCTTGGAGGCGTATCGCATTCGGGTCAGCAAGCCGGTTTCAAAAGGCATCATCAACACCGGTCTCGCAGCGCCACGAGCGGCGCGCGCAGTTCGCTTCAGTATCAACCCCGTCAACCGTCCTTACATCACGGCAGCGAATGAGAAGGATCGCGAGCCGGTGCGCTTGTTCAATACCAACCTGGTGGCGATTACCAACACGGAGCGAAACGCTGCCGGCGTGTTCGATGTGACGACCGCCGCGCCGCGAATTTCGCAGATTGACGAAACGCCTGGTCCGATTCCCGTAGAGCGTCTGACATCAGGCGCAGCCGCAGGCGTGCCTGAGGCATATATCTCTGTCGATACCTACGATGCCACGAGCCCCGATTTAAAAGGACTCGACATTTCCGACGTTGGTTTGCAGTTGCACCTTCCTGAAGCGAAGTTTCCGGGTGAAGTGTTTCCGCTTCCGGCAAGCACGCCGGCGAAGTGGAAGATTCGCGGCGGAAATTTGTGTGCGTGGGAAACAGGTCTGTTTCCGCCGCTCGACGAACAGGAGATCGTCGTCGATCCGGTCGTCGGACGTTTGCTGATCGGTGTCGGCACTCAAGCGCGCGCAAATGCGCTCGTAAACAAACTTCTTTTGACTTACACATACGGCGCGGTTGGACCAGTCGGCGCGCATCCAGTCTCACGCGACACAGCATTGGGAACTGTGCGACACGTTGACGCGAACCAGGATCCGTTGGGCCTTGTGAAAGCACTGAAAGACATTCACTTGCCGGGTCCGCCAATCGTGATCCAGATCGACGACAGCCTCACACACGTGCTCGACTTCGCCGATCCATCTCTAACCGCCGAGAAGATGACCGAAGGTGGCGCATTGAGTCTCGTGCTCAATCGCCCGCTGATCATTCAGGCCGCCGACAATCAACGACCGGTGATCGAACTCGCGCAGCCGCTGCGTTTTCGTCCTCGCAATGTCGTGAGTCCCACTAACGATCCGCAGGAACAAGCCAACTTCAACGCCGTTATGGCGACGCTGACTGTCCGGCTCGAAGGTCTTTACATCACTCGCGGTCAGACATTTCCACCGAATCCCGGTGCGCATGACGAGCCGTTGATCGCGCGCGCCGCGCTCAATAGTTTGGAATTGATCAACTGCACGCTCGATCCCGCGAATTACAAGAGTATTCACGGAGATCGCCAGCCCACGTTTGTGTCGATGAAACTCGACGAGACTTACGGCTTCGCTGACGCGGACGAACAGTCTGCATTTAACCAGATTCCCAACATCGTCTTGCAGCGTTCGGTCAGTGGTCCAATGTTGATCGACAACGTCTATCGATTGAACGTCACCGATTCAATCATCGACGCTGGGCAGGGTGTTGCCGATAACGCCGGCAAGTTTGCGATCACGAGTGCGACGGGCGATCCGGCAAAGGGTTGGGGACCGCCGACGTTCATGAGTGGCGTAACGATTCTTGGGCGCACGCGCGTCGAGAGCATCGAAGGCCGCGGCGGAATCTGGGTGCACGCCCTCGAAGTTCTCGACAACCAGAAAGGCTGCATCAAGTTCAGCTACTTCTCGGGCGAAGCGGAAGATCGTCTGCCGCAGAACCACGCCTGCGTTAAAGGCACTGACGCTGCACTGCGCTTCCGCAGCGAGATTTTTGGTGAACCCGCTTACTGCCAGCTAGCAAACAGCGCCGATTGGCGCATACGCGAACAGGGCCCGAACGACGACGCGATGGGCGCGTTTGGGTTCCTGTTGGAAGCTCACAAGTGGCGCAACTTACAGATTCGTTTTCGTGAGTTTATGCCGGTCGGCATTCGATCGTTGTTGATACCTGTCACATGAGGAGACCGTTATGAAGGGCGATTTCTCAAACTGGCGAAGCGAGGCCGGGCACAACTTCGCTGGCGTGTTGCACCAGCAGGGCCGTGTCCTGCTGGATGCCGACTGGAATGCGCAAACGGCGATCGCCAATTACTGGCAAGACACGGCAGGTAGCGACATCATCGGCGCCCGCGTTGCAGCCGTGCCGGCGAGTTTGCCAAACAGTTTCAAGGTCACTGCGGCGGCGCATGCGGGCGGCACTGACGACGTGCAACTTGAGATTCAGCCCGGAAGAGTTTGGGCTGATGGATTACTCGCCGAACTCGTTAGCGATACTCCGGTCTCACTTCATGCCACTTACCTGAAACCTCCGGTGCAGGATCCGGGTTTTGATGTGTCGACGATCGCTGCCAGTACGAGAGACGCAGTGATACTCGAGGTTTGGCGCGAAGAGATCAATGCATTTCAACTTCCGGATCTGCTTATCGAGCCCGCACTCGGTGGACCAGACACGACCGAGCGCGTTCACACTGCGTTTGCACTCCGTTTGATGCGTCTTGCCGCCGGCGATACTTGCGAGAACATCAGCGATCGTCTCCAGGATGACTTCAGTAAGAAAGGCAAACTCAAAGTCTCGCTCGAGCCGGACCTAATTGGCGGTGGTGATTGTCCGACAGTTGCGGGCGGCGGATACGTCGGCTTTGAACATAATCTCTATCGAATCGAGATTGCCGACGTCGATAGTGGACCACCGCAGTTCAAGTGGTCGCAATATGGGGGCGGTCTCGTTGGTCGGGGCCGCTTCGATGCCGTACCGCAAACGGTGACGATCAAAGCCAATCTCCAGGCGATCACCAACTCGGGTCTTTCATCGTTCTATTTGGAAGCGCTCGAGTTTGATAAAAACCTGGGCCACTGGCGCGTGACTTATGGCGCGAAGGCGACGCTCAACAACGACGTTCTGACGCTGGGCTCAAAGATCTTCGGCACGATCCCGGCGAGTCCAGACACGACTTTCTTCAGACTGTGGAACGACATTGCCCTCGTCACAGCTTTCGCAAACACAGAACTACCAAATGACCTCGGAATAATTCTCGAATTCGACGCGCCTGCCGGCGCGAATTACGTGCCCGGCGACTTCTGGACGTTTGCTGTTCGTGCCGGCGAGATTTTCGATCCGCAGGTACTGATCGATCACAAGGCGCCGCAGGGAATTCATTATCACCGTGTGCCTCTGGCAGTGCTCGATTGGGTGAGCAACACCACCGTCGCAGATCCGATCGAAGACTGCCGTCACCTGTTTCAACCATTGACGCGCCTCGCGACGTGTTGTTCGTTTCGTGTCGGCGACGGCATGAGCAGTTGGGGCGACTTCGACAACATTCAGGACGCGATCAACGCGCTGCCAGTGGCGGGTGGCGAGGTCTGCGTGTTGCCCGGCGCGTACAAAGAGAATGTGACGATCGCCGGCAGAAGTAACATCACGATCAAAGGTTGTGGTAAACGGAGCCGCCTGGTTGCGGTAAAAGACGAGCCGGCCATTCTCATAAAAGATTCGCAGCTAATCAAAATAGAGTCGCTCGCGATCTTTGCGACGCAGAAAGGTCCCGGCGTTTCCCTCGAAGGTGAAGAGCAAAAGGGAGAAGAAGGTGGCAACACACGCGACATCACGCTCGAAAAACTCTATATCGAGGCCGCGCAACGCAGCGCGATCGAGGCGATGTTTGCAATTGCAGTCATGATTCGGCATTGCGACATCGAGATGAGCGATGAGCCGTCAGACGCGCCGGGCATCTTCTTTACAGGCGACGACAGTTGGATCGAGCACAACATCGTTCGCGTAATCTCCGCGAGGTTTAAGGGGCTTGAACTTCTAGGACAGACGCTCGATACCGAAGCGTTCCTAACGGTCAGCGCCGGTCGCGGCGGTATACAGATCGGTGGGACTTCGGATCGAGTGCGCATCTTCGACAACCTGATCCAGGGTGGACAAGGTAACGGCATCACGCTTGGAAGTCTCGCGGAAGTGGGCCAGGACCGTCCGATCAAGGTCTACGTTCCGGGTACGAAGGGGATTCTCGATCCGTGCGATCCGTGCAAGGACGTTGACACGTCGAAGCCGCCGGATATTAGTGTCGATCCTGGTGTTGAGATCGTTTCGGCCGGCGCCCTGAACGAGATCTACATCGAGCGCAATCTCATCTACAACATGGGTTCGAATGGAATTGGTGTCGCGAGTTTCTGGGACCTGCGCGAGAAGGATGAATTCATTACCGTTGACCGTTTGACGATCGTCGACAATGAGATTCGTCGTTGCATGCTTCGCAACGTAGCCGACATTCCAGACAACATGCTCAACAGTGTGGGCTATGGTGGCATCGCGCTCGCGGACGTCGACTATCTCGTCATTCGCGACAACATCATCGAGAACAATGGTCCAAACCAGTTGTTTCCGATCTGCGGAATTTTTGTGCTGCACGGAGACGGCATCGAGATCTCGCGCAACCGCATACTGAACAACGGCGGTGATCGCGGTGATACTTCGGCAAAGAATGCGCATCCGGGCGCGCGCGGCGGGATCTACATTGTTTTCGCGGTCGCGCCCCGTGTTCCGGTCCAGCCGAAGTCGCAGGGGAAGACGGTTCCCGCGCCGGTTGGACCAGCCGCGAAGATACACGACAACATCGTCAGTAGTCCGTTGGGCCAGGCGTTGCTCATGACGGCGTTGGGTCCTGTTTCCGTGTTGGGGAATCAACTCACGACGCACGGCGTGATCATTCGTCAGGACTCGTCGACCTTCTGGGCTGCAACTGTATTCATCTTGAACCTTGGTCTTTCGAACGAGCTGTATTTTCAGATGCTCGGGTTCATGGCGACTTTGTTGGGCCAGGTCAAAGCCAAGGACACTTACACAATCGAGGGCGACACACTCGTTTCGCCGAAACCGGGATTGGATGATGAGTCGTTGGGCCAGTATCTCGCTAATGGCAACGTGTTGTTCGCGAACAACCAGTGTGTGCTCGATCTGATGGACGACGTCCAGGACCTCGCGATTTCGTCGATAATGATCGTGAGTCTCGACGATGTTGGTTTCCATAACAACCAGTGTGATTGCGATCTGCCGCTTGGGGATCTGATCTTTTCGCAGGCGGTGTTGTTTGGCATGTCGCTGCGGGTTACGGACAATCGTTTCAAGGAAGGGCTGCTTGGCGCGTGGCTGTCGGCGATGACGCTTGGGTTGCTGAATATGACGACAAACAACCAGGCGACGCACTGTCTCTGGATACGCGGCAACCTCGTCGAGAACCAGCCAAACACGATTCTCGCCAGCGCCTTCAATCCAAAGATCTGCGACCCGTTCGAACGAGTATTGCCGGCAGCGGGTAAAGGAAAATAAGTAAACTCCGCAGTCTCTGCGGTCCTCTGCGGTCTCTGCGTTAAGAGAGCCCGTTTCAACGCAGAGATACGCAGAGGACCGCAGAGATACGCAGAGGAGCGAAAATCATGGCGCGAGCAAAGACACTCAATCTTAAAAACGTCGAGAGCAATATCGAGCGCGGGATCGAAACGGCCGACGCCGAACGCGCGAAGTCACTCGAGCATTTACAACTCGTGCGCAACGCAAAAACCAAAAGCCTCAACCGTGAACACGATCGCCTATCGGCCAAATACGGCGACAAGCATCCGCGCGTCGTCGCACTCGCAGCCAGGATAAAACTCAACGATGGATTGCTGAGCAACCTGAGCGCCGAAATCGATCGCGCGAAAACCGAGATCCCAATCGTTGCAGAAACGAGTTGGGTGTTGCACGGCTTCGTCCGCGATCTGAACGGCAAACCAATGAACGGACTCACCGTCGCTCCTTACGACCGCGCCGATCGAACCGGAAACTGGGTGAAGCGTCTCGGCTTCGCCTGCACGAACGAACGCGGTTATTTCAAAATCGAAGCCAAAGACATCAAGGACTCCAACGTGCAGGTTTTTCTGCGCGTACTTAATAAAGACGGCGCGACGATGTTCTGCGATCCGCAGTCGAACACGCCGCGCCCCGGCGGTCTCGACTATCGCGAGATCCGAATCAGCGGCGACGTAGTTGAATGCGCGCCGCCGCCGCCACCGACCAAGACCACGGGCATTGCCGAGTGGAGAGTGACAGGAAGAGTGGTCGACGCAAACGGCAATGCTGTTCCCGGTGTTGCTGTCAGCCTGGCAGACAAAGACGACGCGTTCACATCTCGACTCGGAACCACGGAAACAGATCCCGGCGGAAACTTCGCATTCAGTTTTAGCGCCGATGACTTCAAGGATCTCGCCGCGAAGAACCCCGACCTCTTCGTGCAGGTTACCGCTGGTGGATTGCGTCAAAACATCGCGAACCCCACCCCTCTACGTTTCGAAGCAGGCAAGACTGACAAGGTAACAGTAGCAGTGAAAGCGCAAGCCGAACCGCAGAAACCATGGACCGTGAAAGGCACTGTAAACGATGCAACCGGGGCCGTGGTGCCGAAGGCGACTGTCAGGATTTCCGATAAAGAAGGAAAGCTGGCCGACCGTTTTGGTAAGAAAACGACGAATGCAAAAGGCGAATTCGACTTCACTTTCGAAGCCGAAAAGTTCACCGACGTAATCACGTCGAAGGTTGATCTTTTCGTTCAGGTCGTGAACGCGGATGACAAGGTGCTGGCCCAGAGCACGGCATTGAAATTTGAACCCGGAAAGAGCGATACCGTTCAAATTGCGATGAGAAAGTGAGCCAAACGATTTATACTCATCCCAGTATCATCAGCGTAAATCCGTGGCCTGACTCGATGTTCAGAATGTTAGCGTCAAAGCAGGAGTCTCGTGTCGCTGCACATAAGCCTGCCTCGCGTCCTGCTTCCAAGCCGCCACAACCGATCTCTAACATCGGCATTCAACGAAAGGCGGAATGTGCGTGCGGCGGTAGTTGTCCTCGCTGTACCGGCTTACCAGTCAGCCAACGTGGCGACGCACTCGAGCGCGAAGCAGATCAGAAAGCAGACCACGTCTTACGCAATGTCGATCCGCAATCGCTCTCCGCAAAGCAAACACCGCAACAAGTGACACAGCTCTTCGGATCGTATTTCAACACTGACTTCTCAGACGTTCGCTTACACACAAACGATCGTGCCGCAGCTTCCGCCAAAGCTCTCGGCGCGCGTGCGTTCACAGTCGGCTCTGAAATCACTTTTGGTCGCGATCAATTCGCACCACATACAGCCGAAGGCCGCAAGTTGCTGGCGCATGAGTTTGCGCACGTGGTCCAACAACGCAACGCTCCAAAACAAATTCAACGACAGGAAGATCAGGGAGTCGTTATCACTCGGGGAGTACCTGGCATTCTCGACTGTACGAGGGACGACCTCGACAAGGATCCCGATGCTTCGTGCTGCCCGAGCACCACGCGAAGTCTTATTCCCGGACTTTACGATACATCGCGTGAGTATATCGATCGGGCCATCAAGCGAATGGAGTCCTCGAAAAACATGGACGGCGCTATTCAGGAAAACTTCGGCGCCGGTGCGTTGTCACAGCGTTCGCAAATCCTGGCCAACCTCAAAATTATTCAAACGGAACTGGGGCGCCAGTCGCAACACAAGATCATCTGCCGCATAGCACGTGGTTGGGGACGCGACCTGGAAGAGAAACTGGCAGGTAGAGCTTCAGTCGATCGTAGTTTGCTATGCGATTGGGGGGACCTCGCAACTGGAACACTCAACGGTAACGTCGCAACTCTCTGTATAGGCGCGGACGGGCAACCCGCCGGCGGCTGGGACACGTTGCTGCATGAGATGGTCCATTTATGTGGCGTCGGAAATTTGCCCGACCGCCGCGTCGCGACTCCCGAACAGAAGAGTTCAGGTGAGTTTGAAACCTACAAGGGTGAAGAGACTTATCCAAACCCGAATAGCTTCGCCTTGCACAACGCCGACTCTTACTCATCGTTTGTAAAAACTGTCGGCGCGTCGAGTTGGACACCGGAGTCGAATCCGGCTGCGTTATTACCGACTCTCGATGCCGGTGGCGTGATGACACTTAGTTCTCAGCCACGGTTTGGAGTCACGGCCGGCATGCAGTGGACGCCTTTCGGCAGCAATCTGCAACCGATCATCGGCGCGAGGGCGCTTTGGTTGCCACATGGTGACGATGAAAAGGCCAAACCGACAGATCTGCGCGCGTACACCGGCGCCGAACTCGGCTTACGTTGGATCGGAGGTGAGGGAAACCTTCGCTTCATTCTCGACGTTGCCGGTGGTGGTGGTCCATACGTCGACGTTGCCGGAAACGTCGATCCGGCGTTGGCGACGCGGCTGGGTGCTGGTTTGCGTGTAGGTGGACCCACTGTTGGATTTGGCGTGAGCGCGGAGGTGATGCGCCTGTTTCATTTCGATTCCAGCGGACTGGTTGGCACTACGGCGGACGATTGGCTCGGTGGGCTTGTTCTCAGCGGCCACTGGGGTGGAACTTCAAGCCGTCCACGTTGATACGAATGGGATTCGCCGTTCACACTGCAGAAAAATCTTCGAGCTCCAGTCACAACACTGCAGCCCAGTCCCGAAGTCTGCAACCCGTAACTTCAACACCTGAAATCGAGGGACTAAAGCGAGCGCCCGATCAGTGTGCCTGTGGTGGCGGTTGTCCGCGTTGCCAGCTACAGAAGAAAGTGAAAGTTGGACCACCAGGAGACGCTTTTGAACGAGAAGCTGACAGCGTTGCCGAACGAATCGTATCGGGCGACGCAGTATCGATCCACGGACGCGTTGGTCCAACAGTGCATACCAAGAAATCTGGCGATGGAGGAGGTGGTGAGTCGGCCGCGGTTGAAGGATTGTCATCCGGACACTCGTTGCCTTTGTCGCTCCAACGTGAATTTGGACCACGGCTCGGTCACGATCTCAGCGGTGTTCGTGTGCACCACGACGAAGCCGCCGATCGTGCGGCGACGTCAGTCGGCGCAAGAGCTTTCACCCTTGGTCGCGATCTCGTGTTTGCGCGGGGCGAGTGGGCGCCTCATACCGGCGACGGACGGCGCTTGCTGGCTCACGAGCTAGTCCATTGGGTTCAACAAGGCGGACACAGCGGCAGGATTCAGCGAAATCTGAAAGTTGACGCCAGGGCTTCTGACCATAAGACGACAGCGATCCCGCAGATGACGCCATTGCTCCAGAAGATCTGTCCTGACTTCGACGTGGATGCAAAGAGCGGTATCGTCACCGCAAAAGCCGGGACGGATTGTGAGAAAGGAAAGTTTGGCGGAGTTGCGACCGGAAAGCAGAAGCTTGGTTGTTGTTGCCTCTGCACTATGGCCCGTGCACCCAACGACTGGCGAATAGTGGTAACCGTCAACGACGCCCCTTCTACTGATGATAAGACTCGCACGGTGAAGATGACGCCCACTTCGGGCGCCGATGTGCCGGACATACGTTACTGGACCGGCGGCGGGACAGAGACTATGCAACCATTGCCTCACCCGGAGACGCTGGGTCATGAACTCTGCGGTCATGCGGCCCTGATGCAGATCAAAGCACATCCACCGGACGAGGACGAAAATACTAAACGCACCTTCAGTGACATACACGATCCAACCGTCAAGATCGAAAATGTCCTCGCGGCGAAAGGCGAGATGAACTTGGGGAACACTCCACGAGGAGTGGCGGCGTCTTCGAAACATCATGGCGAATCTTTACGCGTGTTTGTTGTGAAGCCATTTAAAGCTGACGACGTCACGGTCTCTTCAACAGCGCAACCTATCATCGACGGCGCCGCGACATACTCAGATGTCAATGAAACAACGCTGATCGAGGTGGTGGGCTTCGCTGATTCCGGTGATAAGGACGCGTCTATGAGTAAGAAACGTGCGGATGAGGTGCGCGCCAACTTCGATGCCAGGTTTACAAAGAAGGACGACGTTGAGTTCACACTCTCGCCAGGGGCGGCTTTGACAAAGATCCCACGTTTGCAACCGGCAGTTGATGGTGGTGTTGGTTCAGTCGCGTCGGTCGAGATCAGACTCGCGGCTGAGCCTACGGGCCTGGAGAATTTACCTGCCGGAGTCACACTGCCGTCAACAGTGACGCACGTTGATCCGGCACATCCGGAAGTAGTCGATCTGGTGACAAAGAAGGGCAAGAGCACCGGTAATGCGTGTCACGATCTCTTAATCAAGACTGCGTGGACTTAGAAAAGGGTGGCCGCCCGGCGTTCAATTTTGCCAATGAGAGCATTAGCAAAAACTGCGGAATCAAGTAGCGCGCACCATCATGTCGGCGGCGCAAAACCCGCGCCGCCTTTGTTCGCTACGCAGACTTCGGAAATACAACCATCGCTTTCGAAAGACGCTTGTGCATGTGGTGGCGGCTGCCCTCGTTGCGCAACGCATTCCGGCGGCGTGCTACGGCGCAAGTGTGCCTGTGACGGTACCGGGAAAAACTGCGAAGACTGCGACGACAAGAAGGTGCGGCGCAAGAGTGACGGAACGCATGCTTCCGAGCATGTACCGCACATCGTTCATGAAGTGCTCGCTTCGCCAGGTCTTCCGCTTGAAACGTCGACTCGCCGATTCATGGAGTCGCGGCTCGGATACGACTTCTCAGGAGTTCGCGTACACACCGATCCACGCGCTTCTGATTCGGCTAGAGCAGTTGCTGCTTCAGCCTACACAGTCGGCAGTGACATTGTTTTTGCGCGCGGCCAATATCAACCCGCGAGTTCCGAAGGTCGAAAACTGCTGGCGCACGAACTTGCACACGTAATGCAAAACTCCAGTGCCGGATCGAGTCGCGGCGGCTTGATTCTCGGCGCAGCCAACGCTGTCGAGGAACGACAGGCTGACGCGATCGCGGATCGAGTGGATAGACCATCGCGTAACGCAGCACACCAGCATGCTGGTCCAAGGCAAAACACTTTGCGACGGCAAACAGCCGACGGTTCATTCGTGTGCAGTGATGACGAAGTAAGTCAGGTGAGTCTGCGTGCGCCTGAGGGAGCACGCTACGTAAATCGCGTGCGGACGCTTCTGGCGGAATTTATTGCAGCGCCTGTGAAACCAGGAGAAAAAGGTGGGAGTGACAATGCGCGCAGAGTTGCCACAGCGCTCTCCAAACATTTTTCAGCGTCCGGTCCCAATGTAAAGTCAGTTGCTGAAAAGATAGAGAAAACGCTTGGGACGATGTCGGAAAAACTCGATGCTCTCGATGAGCCGGAGAAGGTGCGGAAGGAAGTGAATTGTCACGCCGCATCAGAGTCAGTTTGTCAGATTGCCGACGCCTACATCGATCGGTCTACAGAGATTCCTAAATTCAATCTCTGTCCTGGTTTTTCAACGGGCGCCAAAGACAACACCGATCGACAAGTCGAGATACTGATCCACGAGTCTGCTCACGCAGCGAGTGTTCAAATCACTGATCGAGCCTACCTGAGTCAACGCTTCTATCGAATGCTTGATACGCCTGCGGCACTCGCGAATGCGGAGTCGTATTCTGCCTTTGTAATGCAACTGCTTTTTAAAGGTAGTCAGGGAGCCGATTCAGCGCCGGTTGATATCCTCATTGAGTGTCCGGATCATACCTTGAAAAAGACCATGGCTATCGCAGAGCACTGGAATTGGGCCGCGCTGAGCGCGTTCGCGGATCCGCATTTCATGGATCTGTTTGGTCACATACTCTGGAACTGGGGACTCGCCGATCGTAGTGGCAATGGCTTTACGCCGAAGGACAAGATACTGCAAACGCTGGCCGACAATTACAAGAACGCTCAGGATAATTTTTTCAGTTATAACCGAACGGTTCGCTGTACCGACTCTGAAGACGTTTGCAAGGCACGCCATGGTGTGATGCTGAAAAATAACCAGCTCCAGGTCTGCACCAGTGGTCCAACTGCGGAGCCGCCGAATGGTTGCCCGGGATGTATCCTGGGATTGCTCTATAAAGATCTCGGCGGCCAACTCGTGACGAAGGCCGTGGCGATTGCGACTGACATCGCCGATATCACCGATGCTCCGCGGCGTAGCGCTAAGATGAATACGAATCTTGATGCTGCGGATCGGAAGAGACCGGAAGTTAAGAGCGGCGATCGCGGTTGCCCGATACCCGAGCTCCAGGAAAAACTGATGGAAGCGAATGGCAAACGGTTTAAGGTGACGGGCAAGTTTGATGCTGACACTGAAGCAGCAGTGGTTGCGTTCCAGACGGCGGCGAATCTGCTCGCATCCGGAGCCAAACGTGGCGAGGCAGATGAAAAAACGTGGGCGGCGTTGCACTTAAAAGTGCCCGGCGAACATGGTCTGCCATTCGGCGAGAAATTCATAGAAGGCAAACCCAGTGGCTGGGGCATAGTTGGCGATAAAACTCAGTATGACTGGTACCAGGTGCTCGAACCGGCCTACACGGATTTCAGCGGCTGCTGGGTTAAAGAAATGGCTCCCGAAGGACAGATTGATCCACATGAGAATAGTTGTTGTGTTGTCCCTCCCTGTCCCGGAGGTGTGACGGGTGGCGCCTGGCAGGTTGACGACAGGAACACCTATGGACCAGACACGGTTGGAATTTCGAAGGACGTTGTTGATGGCCTGCGACCGCGCAAGCGTTTTCCATGTAGTTACCTCGCGCCGCAGGCGATGTTGATCTTGCGCGACCCGAGAGTCATGGCGGGTGTTAATCCAAAGGACCGTGCGGAGGTCCTTTCGAAGAGCAAAGACGCAGAGTCAGCCGAATACATCCGCAACGAGCTACTGTATAAGGTCACCGAGACCGACATTCGTTGCGGGAAGCGTAACAAGTATGGACTGAATACATCGAAGGTAAATTATCCGTGAAGACAATCGGAATCGTTGCGCATAGTTTTGAAGGTGCTGCGCTTTGTTTCCTGACCGCGTGCAGGGAAGGAGTGGCGCGGCTTGGACCACATATGCATCCGAAGATTGTGATGAGTGCGGTGCCGCTGGCGTTGAGCATGCCAGGCTGGGAGTCGAATGATTATCCAGCCGTCGCGAAATTCATTGCTGAAGGCGTGCAAACGGTTGCTGACGCAGGCGCTGACTTTTTTGTTTGTCCTGATAACACAGCGCACATCGTGCTTGAGCAGATCGCCGGCGACATGCCGATTCCTGGATTACATATCGCAGACGTCGTTTGCAACGAACTGAGTAAGCATGGATGGAAAAATGTCGGACTACTCGGCACACGTTGGACCATGACGGGACCTGTTTATGAACAGGCGTTGAGTAAGCGGGGCTGCGAACGGTTGATTCCTGATGAGGCAACGAGGGAGCAATTGAATGCCGCGATCTTTGACGAGCTGTGTCTGGGAGTTTTCAATCAAAGCACCATGGATCTCTTTCTGGGCGCGATCGATGATCTGAAATCGAGAGGAGCCGAATGCGTCATTCTTGGTTGCACGGAAATACCGCTGATCGTCACGCCAGAGAATTCGTCGTTGCCAACATTAGATTCAACGAGGCTACTTGCGAAGTACGCGGTCCTCGAAGCCCTGAGCGACCGCCCACTCGACGCAAAATCAGGTTGGCTTCCGGTCTCTGCTTAGCTTGCGAAAACATTCTTGGATACAGTCAGTACAGGGAGCGATAGCGACCTGGTCAGCGATTCGAGTCAAGAAGCTGATGACTGACCAGGTCGCTATCGCTCCCTGTACTGACTGTATCCAAGCCCGCTGTCAGTTCGCCTGGAATGTAAAGCCGCCGACAACTGTTCCGTCACTCGCGGTTTGAATGATTGATCCGGCGCGGTTCTTCCGCATCTCGGCATTCAACAGAAAAACAATCGGTTCGGGAGTCTTGCCTTTGAGAGTCACGTTCTCCAGCCACACGCCATCGCTGGCGGCGAAGAGGTGTTTCGTATCGAGTGCTTTCTGAAGCTTCGGCGCCTCGAACATTAATTTTTTCAGTTCATCGTTATCGCTACTGGTGAGCTTGATTTGCTTCACCTTCGCTTTTCTTGCGAGTGCGGACAAACGTTTGCTCAAAACAACTCCGCGGATCATCGATGACGCCGCACGATCTGCTGCAAGCGAGTACTTCGTTGAACCGTTGACTCTTCCGACATTAAGCCTGACTGCTGTAACTGGTGGTCCAACCGTCGGCAGTGGATTTACCGTCACCATATTTCTTAACCCGCATTGCTTGTTATTCTGCACAAGCGCCGCAATGTTCAGCTCAGAGGTAGACAGAGGATCGTTGTCGGCGGTGATGATTGCCAACATGCTGACATTGGTGGGCGCATTCGCAGGCACCGTCCAATCGAAAGGCACGATGCGCGTGCCACTCGGCTCAACAGTCGCCACGACCTTGTGCGGGCTGATCTGTTGCCACGGAGACGTCGGCGGAAGCACGTTGTTGGGAAATCCACTCCAAAAGCCGGTCGGAAGATCCGGCAGCGCCACAGCCGAAGCCGCGAAGAAGATCTTGACTGCCACGTTCGTCGCCGCCTGAATGCCACGATTGTGAAGCTGCACGAACACTCGCACCGTCCGGTTGCGTTGTGGATTCTCGTTCTGTAGTCCCGCCGCGAAAACGCCATGGTCGTCTTCAAAGAACTCGAAATCGATCGCGTTTGCATCCTGACTCTGAAACGAAGGTGAGTCGACTTTAATGTCCTGACATTGCCACCAGAAGGTTTGCGATCCGAAGTTGAAGGGATCGTCTACTCCCGACGGCGATGGAGAGTTTCTTCCGGAATCGACCGCACTGTCGCGAAGATAAATCTCGACAGTCGGCATCGTGGCCTGGTCCACCGCGATTTCCCAAACACCGCGCGCTTGAGTTGCGGCACGCAACAGCCGTGAACGAGGATGAAACGCGAGGTCCTTCACGAGCACGTTAGGCAACTTGTTATTGAACGACGTCCAGACAGTTCCGGCATTGGTCGAACGGTAGACGCCTACGTCCGCCGCCACGTAAACCGTATCCGAATTCCGAGGATCGATCTCGACTGCATTGAGAGCAATATCAGGAAGCCCGTCACTCACGTCATGCCAACTGTTTCCAGCGTCGTCGGATCGAAAGACTCCGCCGCCCACAGTTCCCGGACCGAGGCTGGAGTAAGTCACCCAAAGCCGGTTCGGATTTGTTTGGTCCACCAGCACGTCACTCACAGCACCGCCTACCGGAGATCCTACGAAGACCGGATCGGCCCACGCGTTATTAACGAAATCGATTCGGTAAATACGTCCCTTCATGGTGCCGACGTAAATGCGAGTAGGATTCGGAATCACCATCGCCGATGCGACGCCGGCAATTCCGGGCAGCGCAACTGAAGTCCAGTTAGTACCGCCGTCGGTAGAGATGAAAACGCTGCGGCCTGCCTGGGCCACCACGCGCCCGCAAACTTCAATCGGTGGATAAAACAATGAGCCTTTCGGGTAGTTGTCAGTCTTATCTACATCCGGACCAACCCAACTCCATTGGTCCCAGCCGCCGCCTCTGGTCGAACGTTCCATGCCCATGCCGTAAAAACTGTGATAACACGTGTAAGGGTTCGTTGCGTTTGTGCCGCAGTCGCCTCCGTCGCTATCTGAGACGTGGTACCAAACTTCTCCACCTTCGTACCGGACGGTTCCGTTGTCCTGGGTGCCGCCAATCAGCCAACTCTCAAACTGAGGATGCTGCGTGAGAAACTCAAACTCTGTGATGTTCAAACCTTTGTTGAGTGATTGCCACCTAACACCTGCATCAGGTGAGCGATAAATACCACCATCGTTTCCAACGTAAACAACGTTTGGGTCAGTCGGGCTAAACGCGATTGCGTGTTGATCCGGATGGGCCGAATCGCCGGAGCTCTTTGCGCTGATGTTCTTCCACGTTAAGGTACCGTTTGCAGCGCGCACACCCCGGTGGACATTGATTGCTCCGATATAGAGGACATCAGGGTTGTTGGGTGCAACACCCGCAAACCAGTCGTACCAGGCTTGTCCCGTTTGCACATCGGCGGGCGGTGCGATCGCTTTGAATGGTCCACCAAACACATTTCGACGATAGAGGTAGGGCTTTGACATGACCTCGTCTTCTTCGGAGAGCGGATCCGGCACTGAAGGACTGCCTGCTGCCCACACGTAAACAACGTTTCCATCAGACGGCGCGTGGCACACTTCAATTCGCTCCCAACTACTCGAAGCGCCAGGCAGGGAGACTGAACTCCAGGAAGATCCTCCGTTAGTAGATCGAAAGAGACCGTCCTGGCACGCGGCAAAAATTTCCTTAACTGAGTTTGGATTTGCAGCGTCGGCCGGGTGCATTGAAAGATCCCAGGTTACTTGCGTGCGTCGTTGCTGCCAGGCGGAGCCGCCGTTGGTTGATTCGAAAAGTCCTCTGGTAGTCGCCGCCAAGAGATGCTTGCTGTTCAAAGGGTCGACAATCAGATCGTAAAACCCGATGCCCTGAAACGGAGCAGCCGCATGTTGACTCCACGTCGTGCCTCCATCAGTTGATTTCAGAACGCCAACGCCGAGCGCTGATACCGAGTCGCCTTCACCGGTACCTGCGTAAACGATGAGCGGGTTTTTCGGATCGAAAGCGATCGCGCCCGTAGATAGCGATGGTTGATCGTCGGTTCGTGGATTCCACGTTTTGCCGGTATCTTTGGTCTCCCAAACACCACCTCCGCCAGAGCCGATCAGAATGTGATCTGCGTTTCCCGGATCTACGGCAATCGCGACAACTCTCCCGGATACTGAAGGTCGACTGCCCGCGCCTTCGCCATACGTTTGGCCATGTGGAATGCTAAAAGGGCCGATGGGACGCCAGCCTTGCTCGACGACGAGTGCTGGCGCCGTGGCATCGAGTTCCTGTCTTCGTTCGAAGGCGCGCGCGTAGGGAGATTCGCTTTTGCTGGCGGCAGCATTACCATCTGAACGAGCTTTTGCAGCAGATCGAGATTTTTTCTCGGGTAACTTCTCCGCAGGTTTGTCTGGCTGTCGTCGTTTGACGTTCGTTTCCGAGATTTCCCGTTGTTGCTCGAAAAAGTGCAGACGGGCGAGGGCCTTACCACCGGGCACAGGTGCCAATCTGCGAACTGATTTCCGTGCGCTACTTCGTTTTGTCTTTTTCGCTTTCCTCGAGCGCGCTTTCTTTGAAGTGGCGGAAGCTGAAGTGGGACGTTGCTGGAGCGATGGGTCTCTCATGTGATCTCCTGGAAGGCTGGTCTGGGCACCACCTGATTGGGAAGGCAACAGTCGTGGTTCAGGGGAGCTGGTGCAGTACTATTTTTTGGACTTTCGCGTCGTCTTCGTTGGACGTTTGCGCTTTTCGTTGACGGCCGGATTTGAAAGACTGGTGTCTTCGATGCCGCGCTGCTGTTCGAAGTCGCGCAGCCGTCCCATCGCTCCCCCGCCGTAGGGCAGTGGTCCAGAGTCGCGTTTACCTTTTTCTTTGAGTTCCTTTTGCTTGCTCTTTGGTAGTTTCATGGTGGGCCAGGTTGCGAGTTCAAGTTTAATGACTTTGCGGTGACGTAAACATTGGACTCACCGCCGACACAACTCCAAGGATCACACAAAGAATCGCGGAGACAGGTCGCAGAATTGAGATCGGCACGCGTCGTCTCAAACTAAATCCGATAACAAGAGCCAGCACGCCTTTGGTAACCAGTGCCAGCGTCGCTCCGAGAAAGATTACTGGCGGCGCGTGATACCGCGCTACGAGGGTTGCGGTCATGATTTGTCCGATGTCTCCCCATTCCGAAAAGAGAATGGCCGCAAACGGAATCAGTATAGCTTTGGGCGAATGGCTATTGTAGTCGCGCTCGGTAGACACGTTACCACTGCGCTTGAACCAGATCACTAAGGCCGTCACAAAGAAGGTCGCGGTGCTTGTAGTGACCACGAGCGACGTTGGCAGTTCAGCGATCACTCTTCCCAACAGAATCGCCACGAGAGTTTTTATGGCAAAGGCTGCCGTAAACCCGCAAAAGACCTGAATAGGCCGAAAACGCATTGCGAGGGAACTAATAGTGTAGATGTTTTTGTCGCCTATTAACTCGGAGACCAATATAGTTCCGTACGTGACGAGAAATAGATAAAACATGTTCGTCTCAGCGCAAGCTGGGCCGATTAGCCAGTCCCGGAAGACTGGCTAATGCGGCCATCATTTAAGAACCCGTTTTTTTGGTTTCCGCACTTCGTAATTCAACTAAAAGAAAGCCGAGCCGACGAACGTGGCCCAGGTGTTTACAGCGCTCGCAAACTCGCTATAAAACCAGATGCCTTTGGGATTGGAGGGATCCGCACAGACGCCGTTGTAGTCACCCCAGCGATTGCGACCGCCGCCATCCTTCGCAACGTAGTTGGCAACTCCTGCCTTCAACAACGCGCTGGGCTGGAGCGTGCCGAGGGGATCCGTAGATTTTCTGCCCGTGAAAAATATGGATCCGAATTCACTTGGCCCACAGCGAGAGAAGACCATGATCATGTTGCCATTTGCGTCTGGACAGGAGGCTGGATAGAAAGAGTGAACATTGGCGGCTCCGAATACGCCTTGCTGAGTCAATGTCGGTCCACCGGCTCGGATCTGGAACCAATGTATAGAGGCAGTATTTGCGTTTGCTGCCCAATTGTGTGCCGTCGTAAGTGCGCACCAGATTGAATCGCCGCGAAACACCGCGTGAAGAACTCGCACATCACCCGTGTTTAGCGGATCATTGTTGCCCTTCTGAGCAGCGTTAGGTGGAAGACTATAGTTGGCAGTTGGCACAGCGGACTTAGTCAGAGTGAAGCCGGCTCCCGCCGGTGCAATGCGCCAGACTGTTAGCGAGTTGCCATTGGGGAAGAGTGAGTTAACCAGATACTCGACTTGCGGCGCTCCGAACGTATGACATGGCTGAATCGTGAAAGCTGTGCTGCCGTTTGGATTCTTCATGTTGACGAAATCAAAGAACGGCGCAGGTCCGCCGGAGTATGGTCCAGCTTTCGGAACGATGCGAATCTTTGCGTATTGGAATGGTCCGCCAAAAGCAAACTGGTTCGAGGTGATGTAGAGATTCTTTGCGTCCACACCAAGGGCTGGAAAATCTGCCCAGTTGTTAGTTAATGTGGCGCCGTCGACCATCGCGTTCAAGCTATAGTTTTTCCAACTGCCCAGGGGATTGGCGGTTGCAGATATGGACAGCAGATAAGCAGATCTCTTCGGATTCTGAGAGCTGGCTACAGCCAATAACACCCATCGGCCCGCATGCTGGTCAAACAACAGCTTGGGATCAAAGATGGTCGCATTCTGGATGACGTTATTGAACCAAACGGTCAACGTGCGCTGTAGTAGCGCTGCTCCACCTGCCTTATTGAATATCGCGATCGAGGAATTAACTGAGAGCACGACGTGGCTCGGCCCAGTTGCCATGGTGCAATCCGGCGGAATCCAACCCGTCGCAGTGATCCCTGGGAAATTTGTGGCGCCCATCGGCGCATCCGATACCGGACCGCCGGCTGGAGCGAACGCAGCCATAGCGCCGCCCGCCAGCTCGGTCTTCGGGCCTTTGTCTTTAGCGAGCGTCGCATCGCCCTTGGCGATCTTTTTCTTGTATGCGGCTTCTTTTAGTTCCTTAAACTTTACTTCCGGAATTGGGTAACGTTCCGTGGACGGGCGAGGCTCATTCAGTTCGACGACGGTCGCCGCCATGGCAGCCATCGATTGTTCAGTTGGATCGAATTCCTTACCTTTTGGTGCTTTACCTGATAGGGCTGTTACTGCGCTTGCCTTTTTACTGGCCTTCTTGCTTGTCTTTTTAGTTGTCTTTTTGGGGGATGATTTTTTGGTCGCCATAATGAGGTCTCCTTAAGGAAGTTGCGAGCTAGCGGTGGTGTTATTCGTCTTTTGTTTTTCTTCGCGAAGCCTTCGGTTTCTCCTTTCCCGGACGGGGCGGCTTAACATGTTCCGCCTCCTTTTTCAGGCGGTCGTACTCGTCCTGGGAAATAGGCAAACCTGGTGCTGGGGCTGGCCTGATTTGGCCGGTGTCCTCGGGTTGATCCGGTGATTCAGTTGGATCGTAGTCTTTTCCACTCTGCGCGGTACCTTTTTGCGAGTTCATGTCAGGCTCCATATTCGGTGAGTGTGGGAGTTCCACATAGTTGACTCCAACAATTCCTAAGATGTGGCCTCAGAACGCAGGTGGCAAGGACAGTGGGCGGACGATAGTCCTAAAGTCTTGTTCTGTCAATAAAAAATGACATGAAAGACCATCGTCTAAACCCAAACACAAATGTGCCACCACTCTTAATGTCGTTCAGCTCGTTTTCGTTTCGTAGTTTTCGCCGGTCACGTTGTAGAGTTCTCTTCATCACACCTCAAAAGTCGGACGTCGGGCTTGGGCCCAGTCAGTACAGGGAGCGATAGCGACCTGGTCAACGATGCGAGTCAAGAACCGTTAGGTATCGCATGCTGATCACTGACCAGGTCGCTATCGCTCCCTGTACTGACTGTGTCCAAGCCCGAGGTCCGACTCTGAGGCAAAGCCCTGTTACAGCCACCGAGGATTTGGATAGTTTTCCGTTCGTCAAACTACTCGCATGAAATATTTTGTTGGATTCGCCATTACCGTACGAACGCGAGAAAAACTTTAGGCATCGGCCAAGCGAGGCGACCAATGAAAAAAAGAATCCCGATCGTTATCCTGATAACTATTTGCCTGTTTGTTTTTGCAGCTTACTTCCTTCGCGCCAATGCCGGTTCATCGTCACGGCCACCGAAGACCGCAGACGATCAACATCCGGCGCTACAGAATCCCGATAAGTTTGCCTGGGAAATGTTCGTCGAGATCAATAAGCCCGCACAGGCCGGTTCCAGTACCAGCACTTGGGAAACGTGGGCTTCGGATGACGACGTCTTCGCTGATCCGAACGCCACTCCAGTGTGGCCAGGCTCACCATCGCTTGCCGCTGTTGCGACCACGCGTCAAAGAAAAAGACTGAAACCGATTACCCAGGTGGTCATAGGAAACGAAGAACTGCGGCAAACTCGCCAACTTCAACAGCGCGAGAGATTGCGCCGCAGCAGAGCAGATCGAGGACCGCAAGTATTTTTCAATCCGCCACCACCGATCGGACGCGGTCAAGAGGTACGCTTGAACAAGGCGACGTTTGATTTCATCGTCGCAAATAATCTTTGGTTTCTCCAGGGTCAGGAGGCAGCGTTTCAGAACAATACCAGGATTGATTTTCCGGTCGAATCAAAAGAGATAAAGGCAATTTGGCAACCGATCTCCGAAGGGGACAAGGAACGATTTCATTGGGCCAACAACCCGTCCGACGGTAACAAGCCTTATGGACTGATAGCACTCCACGTTATTTCCAAGGATCTTCCCAATTGGACCTGGGCCACCTTCGAACAGGTCGATAACCCTTTGCGTTGTCTCGCAAAGCCCTGTCACGACTCGTTTGGAGTAACACCGAGCGGAGACGTCTCACCAGAACTGCAAAGTCTATTTCAAGCTGCGGGATTAGGACCGGAGTGGCAATTCTATCGACTCACTGGAATGCAGGTCGACTTTGTTGATGCGCAGGGTCAGCCGACAATTCTGGGTAATTCAGAGATCGAAAAACCTTTTCGTTTGACGTCCTCCTGCATCACGTGTCATGCGCGTGCCACCATCGGGCCCCGAATCGGTGCGGGAGCGAATCGTTTGTCCGTTTTTCAACCGCCACCGACGGTGCCACCACCGCCTATCCCTCCAGACAGGCTCATTAGTTACAACGGCATGCCGGACCCCACGTGGTTCTTTACGAACCCGCAGGATCCAGCAACGCGAAAATATCTGCAACTGGATTTTGTCTGGTCGCTTCGTAACGCGCAGAGGAGAACCGTTCCAGGCTGATTACATGTGCAGTGGCAGGTGGGCATTGGAATCACGCCGTTGCTTGACTCGGACTGATCGCCACGAGTAACACCAGCGTCGCCTTGAATAAATGTCCGTGAACTCGCCCTAGCATAAGTCAGTACTGACTGGTGGTCCCAATAACAGTTTTTACCAAACAAATTCCGTTGACAGTGATCGACGCCGGGAAGTAGAGTGCAGCACTCCGAGAGGTCAGAGCGACTCCTTGTACAGGTCGCGAATCTCAAACCTAAACCTGAGGGTAAAAATTTTCTCCCCGACTTTGTCTTCGATACAGTTGCGTAAGGATCTGTGTCTGAGATGCGCTAAGGCTGTACCTTTCCGAACAAGAATTCTGAGAAAGACACCAGCCAGTACTACAACCTATTAACAACTGAAGGAGCTGTCATGACGCGATGCTTGTCTCTGCTTTTCTGTCAGATCACTTTGATCCTGGTTCTCAGCACGTTGAGTGTTGTGGCCCAGAGTCCGGTAGATGGAACGACACCTTCAGGCATTGCCGCCGGCACGCCGTCAGGCTCCTATTCTTTGAGCGACCTGGACAATGTAAATCTCTACAACGGAAATCTCAGTTTCCAACTACCGTTAGCTCAGATTGATGGCCGTGGAAATGCGAAGACCACACTCCTGTTGTCGATGAACTCGGCCCACTGGGTGGTTGATAAGCAGTCAAGAGAAAGAGGAGGCTTTAACTTTACCCCCAAAGATATTAGTGGCCTGCGGCCGAGTGCCGGCAATGTACTGCCGCCGCTCTTTGAACCCGCAAGAATGGTTGCAAAGCGGGGAATGTTCGGTGTGTTTCAACTTAACACTGAAGTAACAACGCTGGTTCGGATGGTCGTCATCCTCTCTGACGGATCGGAGCACGAACTGCATGATCAACTCACTGGGGGAAGGCCCATCAAGACGATATATCCAGGAAATACGGGCCCGCCGGGACCATCGCGAGGAACGATTTTTGTTGCTAACGACGGTTCCGGGCTGACGTTCATTTCCGACGTCGAAATCAGAGACTACAACGGCCCCAGCACTGGCCTGCCAAATGGCATGCTCATGTTTCCCGACGGCACCAAGTATCGTTTTGATAGTGGTGATGTCCAATGGATTAGAGATCGCAACGGTAATAAGTTGACTTTCAGTTATAGTCTTCCCGCTAAGCTGACCGAAGTTCGAGACTCTCTTAATCGCGCAGTCACCATCACCTATTCAGACTTTCCCTTAAACGATCCGCCGACCGTACCTTATGATCAGATCACCTTTACTGGTTTTGGCGGAGCTTCACGGTCTATCAAGATCTGGTACAGCCGGTTAGGCGCTGCGCTTCGATCCGGCTATTCGCTCGGTACCTTTGCGTCACTTTTTCCCGGTATCTCGCCCCAGGGCATCGTCGGAACTTACAACCCGTTTGTGGTGCAAGCCGTGGAATTACCGGACGGCCGCAAGTATCAGTTTTTCTACAACCCCTACAAGGAGCTGGCGCGAGTAGAATTGCCGACCGGTGCGGCCCTTGAATACGAATACACGCCTTCGGGTCAGGACATAACCCCACGTGGTCATATTCATCGTCGAGTTATCGAGCGCCGCACGTATCTTAATAAGACTGATACAACTCCGCTCACCAAACAGAATTATAGCTACACCATCAACGACATCGATTCCACGCATCACACCACGACTTCCGTGGTCGAGTATCGCGATGCGAGCAATCTGATCAATTCCGAGAAGCATTATTTCTTCGGCAGCCCAATCGCTTCTATTGAAGGAAGTAGTCCTTATGCTTATAGCGCCTGGAACGATGGGCGTGAATACCAGGTCGACGTTCTCAACGCTGCCGGAATAACGGTTAAATCCGAGGCGATGACGTGGCAACAGAAGGCGCCGGTTATTTGGTGGCCTTTGCCCCCGGATATCGTTTATCCGTCATTCCTCGAACCGGCAAATGATCCGCGCATTGTGGAAACAGTCACTACGCTGAACGAGTCGAATCTGGTCTCCAAGAAAACCTCGATCAATCCTTCCACCGGAGCGATAGGTTTCGATCAATTCAATAATCGAACTGACCTCTGGGAGTATGACTATGGAACCGGCGCGCCCGGCGCTTTTCTGCGTCGCACCCACACCGACTACCAAACTGCCACCGGCTACATTGACGCGCAAACCGGCGCACACTTGCGCAACCTTCCCACGCAACAGTGGATCTCTTCCGACACGGCCGGCGCAAACAAGGTAGGGCTCACGGTTTTTGGCTACGATCAAACAGCGCCCGTCGACTGTCCCAACATCATTGGCTTTGACCTGGCATTCACCACCGGCTACACGACGCGAGGCAACGTGACGAGCGTGACGCGATATACCAATGCTGCCGCAGGCACGGGCGGAGTCACGTCGACAACTGCTTTCGACATAGCCGGCAACACCGTCAGCACAACTAATCCGCGAGGAAACGTCTCGCAATTCTCTTACGCCGATTCGTTCTCAGACGGCCAGTTGCGCAACACTTACGCATTCCGCACCAGCTCGACGTCACCGGTGCCGGATCCCACGGGCCAATTCGGTTCGAACACCGCGCTCGTGACCAGCAGCGTCTACGATTTCTCAACCGGCCTCGTTACTTCAACCACCGACGCCAACACTAAAACCACGAGCTACGAATACAGCGATGTGCTCGACCGGCTCACGAAGGTCAATCTTCCCGACGGTGGACGAACGACCTATGCTTACGTCGACAACCATCAATGCGGGGCTCTCGTTGAAACGCGTTCATTGCTCGACTCCACGGGTCGCGAAACCGATTCGTTCCAGTTTTTCGATGGTCTGGGAAGAGGGAGCCGCACGTTCACACTCGACAATCAGGATCCGGCCAATCCCTGGCTCACGATAGACGTTCAGTACGATGCCCTGGGACGAAATTGGCGCGTATCGAACCCGTACCGATCGAACGGCTGTACCACGGCGGTGAATCCTTCGAATCGGTGGACCGAAACCACCTTCGACGCACTGGGCAGACAAACACAGATCAAGAGCACCGGAGACAATTCGATCGTCACCAATGCCTACTCTGGAAACACGGTCACTGTTACCGAACAGTCAGGTCGAAAAAAACGAAGCGTGCTAAACGCTCTGGGACAAATCACGAGATTGGATGAACCCGACATCAACGGCAACCTCGATGTTGGTGGATCGCCGGCACAGTCGACCGTCTACACTTACGATGCGCTGGGCAATTTGCGAAAGGTGCAGCAGGGCGCACAGCAACGCTTTTACATGTTTGATTCTCTCAGCAGGCTCATACGCGAAAAGTCGCCAGAGCAGGCTGCCAACCCGCCAATTTCAAATGTTACCGATTCGGTAACAAACAACTCTCAGTGGTCAGCGTCATACGCGTACGATGCCGACGGCAAGCTCACTACGAAGGTTGATGCACGCAATGTCACAACCACTTACGCCTACGATAACTTGGGACGCAACACGACAGTGCGCTACTCCGATGGCACCAAAGATATCGATCGCCACTACGACGGTGCACTAAATGGGCGCGGCCAATTTCATTACTTCAATTGGGACCCGAACAACAACACGCGTTTCGACACCCACCTCGCTGTAGATGAATACGATGCGCTGGGGCGTATCAAGAAGTACCGGCAACACTTCTACACAAACGGAGTGTTGGGTCCGGAATTCGTAATCACGCGTACCTACGATCTGGCTGGCAATGTTCTGACGCAAGGCTATCCATCCGGTCGTTCCGTGAGCTACTCGTACGACATCGCAGGCAGATTGAGCAGCTTCGCGGGCTCCATCGGCGATGGCCGGCAGCGCACCTATTCGACTGGTATAACTTACGACGAGTTTGGCGGCATCCGGCAGGAGCAGTTCGGCACGCAGGCCGCCCTCTACTACAAAAAACACTACAACAAGCGCGGCCAACTCTTCGACGTGCGACTTAGCACTGTGCCCTGGGCCACCGACCAGTGGAACTGGAACCGCGGAGCGATAGTCAACTACTACAGCTCTAACTTTGCCTGGGAAGGCGATCCGAACACGCCCGCGGGTCCCGACAACAACGGAAACATTCTCAGGCAACAGCACTTTGTTCCGATTGACGACGCGATCAGTAACCACAACTACACGCAAGACACTTTCTCTTACGACACTCTTAACCGGCTTAAGTCAGTCGTCGAGGTCCATGGGACTGCTACGACCCAGAGCGGTCAGGATTTCGCGCAAGTGTTTGATTACGATCGCTACGGCAACCGCACGATCAACGATCCGCAGACCGTTGGCGCGCCAAAGCCTCAGTTCGAGCTGAACCCGCAGTCGAACCAGGAAGTCGCGGAACCGAGTAATCGTCTGTACGCTTTCGGGGATGCAGGCAGAACGCCTTCGCAGAAGCTGATGCGATACGACGCTGCCGGAAACCTCATTTTCGATGGCTTCACCGGCAATGGCACAAGAGTCTACGATGCCGAGAACCGGATGACGTCTGCGCAGGACATTAACGGCGGAACAACCGTTTACACCTACGATGCTGACGGCAGACGTGTGAAGCGCAACGTCGGCGGCGTCGTTACACTACAGATCTACGGTGTTGGCGGCGAATTGTTGGCGGAGTATCCAGCCAATCCGGCAGCAAACAATCCGACGAAAGAGTATGGCTACAGAGCCGGACAGGTGCTGATCAGCGGAGACAGCGGGAATGTGTCTGTTCCCCCAGTGCTCACGGATGATTTCAACGATAACTCGCTGAGTCCGACGAATTGGACGGTTTACTATCCAAATATCGCTCCGACAGTCAGCGAGCAATCGCAACAACTGCAAATCGCGCTCGCGCCCAATACTGCCGGCTACAACGGAGTGTTCTCCAATTCGCTTTACAACCTCACCAACCGCACGGTCCAGGTCGAATCAGTGCAGGCCGTAAGTCAGGGCGGATGGTGTGAAAACTTCCTCGAAGTTGAACTGGATGCGAATAACTACTTCATGATTCAAGTCGGCGCCGGCAACATGCTCTTTCGTTCGCGAGTGAATGGCGTGAATGATCAAACTTCAATTCCATTTGATGGAACGGCAAATCGATTTTGGCGTATTCGTCACGATCAGTCTGCCAACCAGGTCTATTTTGAGACCAGCGCCAATGGTAGTGTTTGGCTGACGCGCAAGACAGTTACGCCGGGTTTCTCGCTCACTGCTTTGCGGTTTCATCTCTTAGCCGGTGCATACGGCACCGGAAACAGCAGCCCCGGAACAGCCAAGTACGATAACTTCCAGTTGCTCTCCACCAGCTCGGGCTCGAGTTCGTTGACGGTGCCGAATAGCGGCTTTGAATCTCCAGTCCTTGGCAGTGGAAACTTTCAGTATGCTCCAGCCGGCGGTTCCTGGAGTTTTGCAAATGGTGGCGGCATCAGCGGCATCAACAGTGGCTTCACCGGTGTTCCCTCGGCAGCGCCCGAAGGCGTGCAGGTAGCATTCATCCAGGCTACGGGAACAATTTCGCAGTCCATTTCCGGTTTTCAGGGAAACACTGACTACGTAATTACTTTCAAGGCAATTCAACGAACCAACTGCTGTAACACTGGTGGTCAGGATATCGGCGTTTACATCGACGACGTTCTGGTAGGTTCGTTCCATCCCAACTCCTCGGCTTACACGGAGTTTTCGACGCAGACATTTACTACTACACCAGGTGCTCATGCGATTAAGTTTGCGGGGTTGAATCCGTTAGGCGGAGATCACACCGCATTCCTCGATAACGTGCGCATTACTGGTTCAGTCAGACCTGGTTTCGGAGTTCAGTGGCTGGTCGCGGATCATCTCGGTACACCGCGCATGGTCGTCAGCGAATCGGGTCTTCTTACGAGCGTGAAACGTCACGACTATCTGCCGTTCGGAGAAGAGCTGTTCGCCAGTACAGGCGGGCGTTCTCAACCGCAGGGTTACAGCGCCAACGATGATGTCAGGCAGAAATTCACGCAAAAAGAACGTGACATAGAAACAGGCCTCGATTACTTCATCGCCAGATATTACTCGTCCCGGTCGGGTCGCTTCACCTCGGTTGATCCGACTAATGGAAGTATCAGGCAGGAGAATCCGCAGAGCTTTAATCGGTACTCTTACTGTCTGAACAATCCTTTGCGACTGGTCGATCGCAACGGCAAGATTCCGGTTGAGGAAGTAATCGACGTCTTGACCCTGGCGTATGATTTCTACGAGTTAATCAATCATCCTTCGTGGACCAACGCCGGCTTCTTTGTCTGGGACATTGCCGGAACTCTGATTCCCTACGCGCCCGGATCGTGGGCTGGTAGAGGGCTCAAGTGGGCTACGAAAGCTGAGGAGCTAAAGAGCGGAATCAGCCTTTCCAGAGAAGCTGTTGAATGGTCGGCTCACGTCGGGGAGTATGGCTACAAGGGACTCAAAGCTCAGGGAATCGTAGGCAAACTTGAAAACGCGTTGGAAATCGCGGCCAATAACAACTACATCCGAAGGGGGGTTGCTTTGCTTGCGCAAGGCGATAAAGCTACGCGAAGGCTGCTGGCAATGTCTCGAATGACAAAAGCGGCGGATTTTGTCGGCGTCACCAAGAGCGGGACATATCTCATCGCCGAGTCGAAGGGGACAGATACTGCCGGCGCGGTGGAACAACTGCGATCGACGGCCGAAGCCCTGGGCAACAATTCCAATGTTCCGAAAGGCGCAACATTAGTCGCGGAGATCGTTGTTGAGGATATCAACAAAATTTCTCTCGGTTACGTCGTTCAGGGAAATGCGTTGTATCGTTGGGACGATTCCAGGCTGATAGAGGTAACGGTAAGATTCCAGGGCAGAGACATTCAGATACAAGTGCGGGACCTTAGCCATGAGCGGGCCACCGATCGATAGGAGAATGCTTTGAGTTTCTCCATTGGCATACATCTTTGGTGGCCTCCCGAGCGCGGGGAGCAGTTTCAAAAGCTCGGGAGAGTGCTGGAGTGTATTCCTTTGCCGGTCAAATACCTCGAGCTTGATGGGTCGGAAGCAGTACCGAAGCGATTCAATCGAGTAGTAGTTTTCGAGGAGTGTTTCGCAACCGTTTTTGACCTGACGATGGAAACTGATCGCGTCGCGGATGTCTTAACGTTGCTGCAAGGCTATCAAAGGCCGGACGTGAGTTTCGTAGTAGGTTCAGTCTTCAATTTTCTCGATCGCGATCAGGACAAAGACGAGACCTACACTTCCGCCGGCCCTTTGGACGTAAATTACTACGGCGTTGAATACTGCTTGGGAGGCTCGTACTACAAGAGCCGCGGACCAGTTCAACTAACCTTTTCGGACACGGCGGCTTTCGCGAATAACTACGACGCGGTGCTCATGGAGCTAGCCAAAAAGATAATTGCAGCGACTGATCCTGTTCATCTGGTTGTTTGCACGGAAGCCGAAGTCCATCCCTTGACCGCGCACAGCATTTATCACCGGAACTGGTCCGACTATTTCAACGACCTGGTGAAAATCGCGCGCCTTCACGAGCGCGGCGGCGTTTATTTTTCTGAACTAAGCGAAACCGATCCGGCTTTTGCGGCGCCACGGAAAGCCACTATGGACTATGGCTACCTGCGTGGCCGGTTCGGCGACAATTCTGTCGCCGCGTTCGTTGCGAAACTACAGCGGCTGCTGCAAGGCGACGGTCGGGTAATGAAATCGAAAAGCGTGTTGGATGAGTGTTTCGCCGATTTGAAACACACGATGGCGGAAAGACTCAACGACAGTTATCTGCTCACCGCGCTCGGTTCCCCATCGTCTTATCTGGAAGAACCTTACTTTAAATTATTCCACCGTGTGACGAATGATTAAGTTGCCCGGAGCCGCACCGTGCCGTCGACGCTCGCGGTTACGAGGGAGCGAGCGTCGGTTGTAAATGAGAGGGCATTTAACACTGTAGCACTGACCGCACCAGCGTTGAAAAAATCTAGTTCTAGAGTTTTCTCAGCCAGCACTTCGCTTGAGTTGGCTGACCTCTTTACGGAGGGTGGATTCACGTGAGGTTTGTGGCGGGGGCCACTCGCTCTTATCTGGTGGGTCAAGTTGATCTATATCCAACTCCCGAGACAGCGCCGAGATGTCGTCGCATTGTTTCATGCGTTCGACGCATGCACGCCGGAACTCATTTGAGTAGCGTCCCACTCGTCTCTTGCCCACTTGCAACTCCTTTCGGTGCTAAGTGTGCCCATTTCGAGTGTCTCAATCTAGGGGTTCAGTCCAACTGAATGCAATCACTCAGAATCACGCCGTTGCTTGACTCGACGCAAAACGCTAGGCTAGTCTGCATCAGTTATTTACCAACACTCACTCGCTTCTTAAGGGGCCGTAGCTCAGCTGGGAGAGCGCATGACTGGCAGTCATGAGGTCAGGGGTTCGATCCCCCTCGGCTCCACCAATCATTTCAACGAGTTAAAGCAGATGGAAGAGGTTGATGCTGTTCGCTTGTGACAAACTTGCGACAATGCTGCTGCCGATACTCTGACAACACCACAATCGCTCCACGCTTCCCTTGATCGGTCGCATGAATATATCGCATGGTCGTCACAATCGAGGCGTGTCCCATCAACTCTTTAATCTTCACGACGTCCACCCCCGCATCGGCTAAACGCGTACCGAATGTGTGACGTAAGTCGTGAAACCTGAAATCAGTGATATTAGCTTCACGGCATGCTGAGGCAAAAGATTTCTTGACCTCGGTATACCGCGTTCCGGTGTCAGGATTCACAAAGACATAGTCCAAATCACTAGCAATTTCGCGCAGCTCTGACAGGACAGTCCGCACTATCGGCTCCATCGGTACGGAGCGATCTTTGTTTGTCTTTGTCTGCTTGAAATTGATGGTGTTTAGAGCGAAGTCCACGTCAGACCATCGAAGTTTTAACAACTCTCCGCGCCGTGGTCCGGCATAGATCGCCACAGTCACGATTGGCCTGAGATACGCCCGAGTACCGTTCAGCTTCGCAAACAATCTATCTTCCTCGTCAAAAGCCAAATGTCTGGTTCGCTGATTGTTTTCCGGTAGCTTTTGCACTTTCCGGCACGGATTGTCTGTTATCTCGTCGTAGTCAACAGCCATTCTGAAAATCCCAGATAGAATCGCAAGCTCCCGGTTTACCGATGCCGGTTTTCGCGTTCTGCCATGGCGAGTGATTGACTTCATTCGTTCGACTCTGAACTCCGCGATCATCTGGTAATCGATTTCGCTCAAACTCTTGTTCCCGAAGTGACGACAGAAAACTTTCGCATGGCGTTCATCGTCACCGCTGGAACGTTTGTTTGCCCTGGCCCACGGTAAGTACACACTGTGCACGAACTCAGCGAAAGGTATGCTTGCCGAAACTTTGCCGTACTTTCGCTCATAGACCATGCTCTTGATCTTTGTCTCGGCTCGCTCGGCTTGCGCCTTTGTGCGGGCCTCTGGTATTGCCCCTCTGTATCTCTGTCTGCGGATCATGAAATCGTAGTAATAACGTGTTCCGCGTTTTCGGATTGTCATCCGATTGCTCCTTTCCGGTTGCAGCCGCCAGGAGCGGGCGCTACTTTACCACGTACCGCCCTGAGCCCGCGTTTCTTTTCACGTTTGCGATCGGCTTCCGCCGACATCCAATTGTGAATTGCAGTCGGATCAAATCTCACGAGATCCCCGGCCATAAGGAACGGAATGTAATCACGATCAACCCAGCCGTAGATTGTGCTCTCACTAACCTGTAAGCGCTGGGCCAATTGCGCAACTGTCAGATAGTTTGGCTCGTTTTCAGCCGCTGATTCAGAATTCATACGTCGAACCTTTGTTTCGCTTCTCATAGCAAAAACGCGGATGCGAGCTCGGCTTCCTCGCCCTCAACGGCAACCTCGGCGGCTTGTGCCTGTGTCGGATCAAACTGCGGTGAGTTTTGGTCCATACCGTGATCACGGCCGCTGCGCGATTGTTCGTGCTGTTCGAGCGGATCGCTAGTCAATTCATTGCGGTCTTGTTGGAGGTCTCTTGATTTACTCTTTGTCGCTTCGAGCGCCATTTCCTTATTAGTAACGCGATTAAGACTCTCGCGCAGATTCTGCGTGGAGTCGGTATAGATCAGAGCTTCTTCCCTTGCTCTCGATACAGCAACGTAGGCCATTCTGTCGTTGAGCAGACGGAGGGATTCCTGCGTATCGGCGTTGATCAGCACTCGATCTACAGTTAGCCCCTGAGAAGAGTGGCTCGTGACGGCGTAGCCGTGATCGATGTGCCGAAACTGCTGAGGGTCAAAAGTGAGTTCGCGCCCGCTGTCCAGTGTGACGCGCAAGTGCTCTGGTTCGATCTTGTTGATTGTGCCCAATTCACCGTTCACTATTCGCTTCTCCGCAAAGGGAGCGCGAAATTGAATGCGATCTCCTTCCGCGAAGGAACGCTCTGCTTTGTTGTAGACATTTACGCCTGAAAGCCGCGTTGGGTCGTACGTGAGATTGCGGCCGTTAGCAAAACGAACCGTGATCTCGTTTCTCTCGTGGTTAACTGCCATGACGCTGGCGTAGTCGCCCGGCTTCACTTTGTAGATCCTGCTGGCTCGGTTGTAGCGGATGATGTCTTCGTCTGGTCGGTAGGCATTGGCGAAGGTGCGTTCGGCGCCGGTCATGCCCTGGTGATTGACATAGACGTTCATCTGATGATCATCGCGGCTCACTTTTCCTTCGCGCTGTAGTTGCTGGTGTATGAGTGAATTCAGTTGTGCGCGTTCGCGGTTGGCTGGCGAGATAACGAGCGTGTTGGTGGGATCCTTCGAGTAGTCCTGAGCTATTGTCTTGAGGCGTTCTCGCTCATCAGTGATTTCGATCACCTTGCCGCGGCTCTCCAGTTCAGTGACCGCTTCTCGAATCTGCCGCACTGATAGCTTCGCCACCGTCTGCCTCAGCTCCGGATCTCGCTGCCTGACGATCTCGTTAAGTTCGGCGGTTGTCATGCCGTGCTTTTGCAGTTGCTCAAAGGGACTGCCGGCTTCGACCGCCTGATGCTGGCGGACGTCACCAACTAAGAGCACTTTGTCTTCAGCCCCAAGGCGCCCAAAGAATTTGTGTAGCTGTTTGGTGCTCGCCAGGGAGCTTTCATCGAGCACAAAGAGTCGTTTGTCGGTTGTGGGCTCCCGTCGCCGGCGCAGGAATTTCTGGAGCGTCTCTGTTTCAATACCGCTTTCGGCAAGCTGTTTGGCGGCGCGTGTTGTCGGCGCGAAGCCACGGACCTGATAGCCTTCGTTCTCAGTCGCTTCTCTTAGCACCGAGAGCACAGTTGTTTTGCCTGTGCCCGCGCCGCCCTGCAGCCCAACGATCTGATCTTCACTGGATAGGATTGTTTCAATAGCCGATTGCTGATTCGCATTCAGCTTTAGCTGGTTGTTTTGGGTGCTGTTCGCAACAACATCCTTGACGCGCGAAGCGCGCACAACCGCGGAAGAAGATCCCTTCCCATCCATCATGGTCTGTATGTTTTCCTGTTCCATCTTCATCATGCGTTGCGTCGTCGCTTCTGGTGAGCGCTGCTCACGAATGATGTCGATAAACTCACCTCGTTCCTGACGCCGATGCATTTCGCTGGTGACTGCCTCGTGCGTGGTTAACCCAAGATTGCGCCGCAGCGCGTCAGTCATAACTTGCCGCATGTCAGCCACCGCTTCACGCTCGACCGCATTGTCGCGAGCAAAGGTGACCGCTTCCTGAGCCCGGATTGCGATCTCGTCCTGGGCCAACTGAAGCGGACCACGTTCCTGAGCTTGGCCTACCAACCAGCGCGCCTGGTTGCTGTGCTTTGCGTCCATTGCTAAAGCCCGGTTTCTCATCTCGGCGCGGTCGTATCGTTTGCCGGCGCGATCGTTGTGGGCGGCGGCTTGTTTCAGCCTTGCGTTTTCTGAAACCGTCGCTCCCTTGCGCTCAAGCCGCTCTTTCATCCGCTCGGCTTCCTTGAGCACTTCTTCGCGGCGCGGACTGCTCTCCTGCAGATACTGTTCGCTGAAACCTTTGATCTCCGGTGCACCGGTGCGTGGATCAACTTCAATTTCGTAACCGAGTTCCTGCAGCTTCTCGGCCAAGTGGGCACGGTAGATCGCAGTCGCATATCGCTGGCTGCGATACAACTCGAGCGGCTGCACGGAGCGTATCTTTCCCTCGTCGGTCTGGGTCATGTTGAAGACCACAACGTGTGTATGAAGCTGCGGCGCGGCATAGCCGTTGGTGCGGTCGGGCCGTGAGGATGTGTGCTCAAACTGCGCCGCTACCATCTTGCCTGTTGTGATCGAGGGCTTGTCGCCGCCGCCGCGTGCTTGCAGGTACTCTTCGAATCCCTGCAAAGCTTCGTTGACGCTCTCGCGGTGAGCCTCCCTGACGCGCTCGTCGTCTCCGACGAGCGCGGCTAACGAAACGGATTTAGGCGCGCTGATGGTTGCGTCCCATCCGGCACGATGTTCACTGGTGATGATCTTCTCGCCGAACTCGTTAACCGTTTCTCGCGCCTTCACGGCCTGTACCAGTTGTTCGCCAGTGTGTGGATCCTGACCAGCAACCAGTCGCTCGTACTGCTCGCTGCTCACTTCGCCTTTGAGTTCCCACTCATCGGCGAGACGACCACTCCAGCGGCCCTTAACTTCACCGGCTTCGCTGTAGTAGTTGTCCCTGGAGTTGGTGAACTCCTGCTGGTAATAGTCCAGCGCCTGCCCTGCGGAAATCGCTCTGCTCATCGTCATCATGGCGCACCGCCTCAGAACCTCGTGTCGAGCGTGTCAGCATCCTGGGGAGCAATTTCGAGCTCATCAACTTGCTCGTGCTCGTTTGCCTTGGCCTGCGCGTGCGCTGGTAGCGGTTGCGGCAGTTCAGGTCTGGTGACTGGCCTGGGCTGACGCAGCACAAAAGCAGGAGCCCGCTTCGGGCGCTTGATGGGCTCAATCCGAAACGGCACTACCGCGTCACCATACTTCCAATAGAAATGCAGATTTGGTAAGGCCATGATCTGCTCCTTGCTGACTACGGAGTTGTGCTCGACGCCGGGCGCATAGTTGAGGGAATCGCGACCGTAAGACTGGACCGCGGCAGTCGTAGAAACACGTGGCCGCTCGATCTCCTGCTGGCCGATCATGTCCGACACCCAACGGGCCGAGTCGGACTCGTTGATACGACCGAAACTCTTCGTGTGTGAGGCAGCGAGCATGGTGGCGGAGATGCGTTCATAGGACTGCTCGATCTGCGTTTTGTTCTGCGTGCCAAGGATGATCTTCACGCGATACTTGCGGGCCTCGACCAGCGCCGGCAATCGTTTCAGCGAGTGCGCTTCATCGATCATGACCCAGCACGGACGCTGCCCTGACGTGGTTACGCTCGTTCCCATCAGTTTGCCGAACAGGATATTGAACCAGGCGGCATGAGTTCTTCTGAGCGCTTCGCGGGTGCTTTGAGTTGAGGTGATAAAGATGCAGCGGCGACGCCTCTGCGCCCACTCCCGGAACGTAAACCGGCGCCCGTCGCACTGCTCGAGCGTGGGTAGAAGTTTCAAAGAAGCTCCAACTTCTGACAGCGTCGCAAGCACACCGGCGCGTTGCGCCTTGGCGGCTCTATCGATCAGATGCGCGTGCTCTGTGCCGGCCACGCAGGCGTCAATCAGCGCCTCGTCGGTGAGCATTTGCACCAGCCGTTCCGGCGATGGCTTGAACGCCAGCAGGTGCGCGAAGATGCTGCGTGCTGCCTTGTTAAAAAACTGTGTCGTGGGCGAGGAGTGAGGATGATCCGGAAAGAAACTTTCGGCGATGAAATAGCGCTCCGGGGCACTGGTCTCGTCCGTGACATTCTCGATCTCGTCGACCGGACTCCAGTAAGGGCAGCGCGCATCAAGCGGGTTCAGGATGATGTCGGTTTCGGGATCGTAATGCTGCTCCAGAAACTCGCCGACCGGGTCATAGATGACAATCGCCTCGAACTGTTGGCGGCTCGCAATCTCGTCGATCAGTTGGTGCATGATCTGGCTCTTGCCGGTGCCCGGATCGCCGAGTAAGAGCAGGCCTTCGTTCTCTTCTTCGCGTGGCACGGTCAGGGTGTACGAGCGCTGCTTGAAGCCGAAATAGTCTTGCGCTCGGGCGAGTGGATTCATCACTTGCGGGTAGACGGTGAGAGCGTAGCCGGTGTGTTTGCGGTGCTCTCTGCGATACTGTTTGGGCGAGAGCTCCCGGGTGCCGCGCACGGGCTGGCCGGCGACATAGCGGCGTTGCGCAAACATGTAAAGACCGGTCAATCCGCCCGTGCCGGAGAGAAAGATTACGATGGCGCCCAGCCAGGCGGGACGCCAGAGATCGATGAGGCTTTGGTCCTCGTAGATGATGAGACGAAACCACCTATAAGCGGTTGCATCCATCAGAAATTCGTTGCTCCAGGCAAACTGTTTTACCTGGGCGTCAGGATTCAGATAAAAGAGCGGATATCCGTCCTTGACCTTGATGCGACCTTCGTCGTCAAAATCGGCTCTGACCAATCCATCGTGCAACATAATGCGGACATCGCGGCCGTTGCTCGGGTCGCGCACTACGCCGGTCAGGAAGGTATAACGAGAGCGCGATCGAGTCATGTAACTCTTGACCGTGCTCCGCACGTACTGACGCAGGTAGATACGCTGCAAGGGCGTAAGATTTGGTTTGACCCAGTAGTAATGGAGCGCAACGCCGGCGAGTCCCGCGACCAGAAACATGAAAGCGGCAAAGAGTCTGACTCGTTGAAAGGTGTTCCTGGCGCGGGTGTGACCTTCTTCGGTAAGAAATCGTAATTTGGTCTTCAAAGCGTAGTTCTCCCTTCCGCCTCGCAAGAGGCGATTGGTCCAGGGCCCTCGATTGTTACGAACGCGCGGGGCTGAACGGAAGGGAGCGAACGCTAAAGCCCGGCGTGGTCTATGACGGAACCGTTGTTGGGGAGAGTCACAATTATTTTTTGTACTCTATAGACGGGAGTTTTCCGTCGAACTTCCAGTCACGCGCAAAAATATTTCGCTTTTCAAGTTGCACGAGCCTAAATCGGTGGCAAACTTTTCGTTGGACCATTGCTCATTTGTGGATGACTTTCAACCAGCGGTAACTGCTCCGTGTGTGTGCGTGCGTTCGCAAGTAACAGTGATCGTCAGTGCATACCCTGTGCCACACATACGCGCACATCCGTTGCGGTGTGGTTAGTGTTTCCGAAAGCAATCGGAATGAATATTAACGTGAGCAAATGCGGATCGATTGAAAAATGATGCCAGTGCTACGAGTCGTCAGGATTACTTGGAAAAGCGAGTGCGATACCTGTTGCAAGTTACACACAGGTGTTGTGTTCTACATACAAATTGAGGCGTGAAAGTTCAGCTCGCATCACTGCGATGGCGTCAACTCGGGCAAACTTATTTACGCTCTGGTCGCCGCAAGGCGGGAGCCAGGTGCCCAGGAAATGAAGCAGTCGTTGCCCTGAATCCCGGCACTCGAGTTACTTCCGACGCGACAATAACTCCTGCACGATCTCATCAGACTTTTGATCGGCTTGCATCGTCAGCTTGGTCCAGGCAGAAGCCTCGGCTGCATTGCGACTGAACAGCAGCTTGAATCCATGCCCGATCAGAAAACGCAGGATGGCAAGCTCTGTATAGATGAGACGCCCGGTCTTCCCAAACAGCGGGCCTTCGCGAGCTGCGGTAATCGCAAGCTGCCGGCACCAGTTGTTCGGCTCATCGCCTGCGGCAGCGGCCGCTTTCTCAATCGCTCCGTACTCCTCATCTGTGAGTCTGAAACTGACTGATCTGGTCCGCTTTGCTTCACTCATTTCCCGTCTCCTTTCGCGTAACACAGTGTGCACACTCCCGCATGCGGCAGTGTGGCTTCGTATACGCGTAAAGCACTGCAAGAGTTGGACCAAGCCGATGTATACACGCCGCGTAAACGCGACAGCCACGCGAGCGGGGGTGTCGTGTCTCATATCATTCAGGTGCGAAGCACCTTTTTATTCTTTTGGAGTCTGGGACCTTTGAAATGTGAGGGTAGGCTGGCGATCAATGCTTACATGAATAGATTGAATGCTCTCTCTCTCTCTCTCTCTCTCCTCGCCTCCAGTCAGCACCACTTTCGATGCGGCAACTAGACCTGAGAGTCCAGAATGTCCTGCAAAAAGCGGAGCGTAAGTGGAGGATGTGTCGCAGTTTCTTTTTTCTGGGTCATGGCAGGTCAACTTGACGCGATTTCCGGCGTTGTCTCATTGAACAGGAGAGAGCTTAGCTAATACATCGGCAGCTCTCGTTCGAATCGGCAGGGATGGATCTCTTAACGCATCAATCAAAAATGGAATCGCATCGCTGCCGGTCGCGAAAACGGCTTCCACTGCCAATCCGGCTACTTCCTTATTTTCATCTTTGAAGGCCTTGATCAAGTCCGGTACGACTTCAGTTGATGCTCCGCCGATACTTCCCAGGGCTTTCGCTGCCTGCAAACGTACGGCATTATCGTCGTCGTCCAAGGTTTCGATTAGACCAGAAATGGCTTTTCTTGCTCTTGGCCCTATCGATTCCAATGCCTTTATCGCGCTGAGTTTCACATCCTGCTCTGGATCTTTAAGAAGTTCGATCAAATTCGGAACCACAAAATCGGTAGCCTTCCGGATCGTTCCGAGTGCCCAAGCGGCGCGACTCCTCACTAAACTGTTTGAATCTTTTAGCGCAGCAACCAGGTGAAATACTGCGCCCGCTGCATTGCTGCCCATTGTGCCCAGAGAATAAGCTGCCAAACGTCTAACTTCCGCGTTCGGAACTCTCAAAGATTGAATGAGGTCCGGTACAGCGCTGCTGCCGATTGCTGCAAGCCCCTCAGCCGCCATAACTCGAACTTGTTCGTCCTCGTCTCCTAAAGCTGCACACAGGTGCGGCGCTGCCTCGTTTGCACTCTCGGCAATTTGCTTCAGTGTATATGCGCCAATTCGCCGATCCTCCACAGATGGACGTTTTAGTAGATTACAAAGGTCTCGCACGCTGAACTGAAGACGGGTTTCGAGGCGGCCTAATTCGTTTGCCGCTTCGGTACGTCGGGGAAAAGACTGGTCGTAAAGGATTGTATCAACCAATTTCTTCGCATACTCGCTCTCCACCCCTTCAGAAATAGCTTTAGTTTCCACGGGGTCTTCGAAAACTACCGCGCCTTTTGCTTGAAGTAACGCGACGTACCCCTGCGGTAGTCCCTTAACATTTTTAAAGACTGCACCCTGAAGAGAAGACGCCTCCTGAAGATTCACCGACTTCGAATCCATAAACGAGAAATCCACTCTTTCGAATTCAGCGTCAGTTAGATCCGCTTCCTCGAAATCTGCTCCCCCACCACTACCGCCCTTCATCGTGACTTTCGGCATTTGAGCGTATTTGAAATTGGCTCCTTCCAAGTTCGCTCCATCCAAGGCGGCACGGACCAGGTTTGCGCCACTAAAATTTGCGTTCTTCAAATTAGCGCCGACCAACTCTGCCTCTTTAAGAACGGCGCCACTCAAGTTACTGCCTTCGAGGACGGCTTGCGTAAGTAGCGCTCCGGTCAGGTTGGCTTGCCGAAATGAAGCCTCACGTAGCCATGCATCGCGCAGATCCGAATTAGCTAAGTAGGTGCCATCTAAACGCACTCGGGCGGCATTTAGAAATTGGCTGGTTATGGATGTTGCATCGGCGCTGCCTTGCTTCTGTCTCGCATCTCGGGCTAGCCGGTAAGCTTTACTAAACACATTGGCGAGCCCTTGAGCTAACGGACTAGGCGCAATGACAGAGGGTTTCAACGCTCGAGTGGGTTCCAATTCTGGAGTTAAAGCCTCTGCCGGGGGGGATGGCAATTGGAGAATTTTTATATCTGTCGTCGTGCTCAGTGTCGTATCAATCGCTTCGGCTCTCAAGTGGCCCGCTGCCAAATTAAAGACTTGCTCATGGAAGCGAGCATACTCAGGGCTGAGGAAGGTTGGAAGAAGAACTGACGCGCTTATCCTTTCTTCGATCTGTTCGCTCCCGAGGCTTTTGACGACAGCTTCAAAACGTTCTTCCTGACTATTCCGAAGTTCAGCCTTACGTCCTCTGAAGTAGCGAAACAAAGCCCACAACCCGACAGTTACCCCCGAAAGGAATGTGAGATTGGTAAAAATAAGATTCCACCATGCGCGTCCCTCCTTTGGATCGCGAATGCTGTTTGTGTTCTCAATTTTCAGTTTTTCATTTTCCAATTTAAGCTTTTCTTTTTCAAGAGCGAGTTTCTCAGGATCCGGTTTTTCAGGTGAGCTCACTGGAGCCGGACTACCCCCGGCGCCGTTCTGTGGACGGGGCGTTTCCTGTCCGACAGTAATGCCAATTGTTAGGAGCACAGGCAATAGGGATCCCGGCAATCTCTTTTTGAGGGAAGGCCCAAATATCGTCATCTCGAACCTCCTGTGATTAGTGAGAAGACTCAGAAGTTAGGCGAGAAAGTCAGCGACCGTGTTTAGAGTTAAACCGGCGTCGTGAAAGAATTGCTGAGTCGAACGAATTGTCGCGAGACTTACGCGGGTACCTACTGGATTCTCAATAGTGGATCTGCTTCCATTGAGACGTAGTCGCCAACCATCTCCAGGTGTTTTACCCTCTATACAATTGAAAGCATGAAGCAGTTTTTCAAAACGCGTTGGATTTATACCTTGGGAAGCAATGTCGCCGGCGGGATTCAAAACCAAATGAAGGGTCGTCATGTGACCTTGCCAACGAAAGTAAGCCATCATCAATTTCTTTTTTATCCACATTGGATCTTTGGTAAGGATCTGGAAGTTAAGTAAACCGCTTGTTAGAGGTGGCTTCGGCCTTGTTCGTGCATAAATCTAAATTAAAAACACAAGTCAAGTCAATGTTTCTAAATAGTTCTGTGGTAACTCATTAGAAATGTCCTCTGTGAAACTGAATAGAAAAGTCCACTAGGATGGAACACTGCATCATTCCAAATGAGGGAGCGTCCATCACATGTTGAGGTAATGACAAACTCAGGGTCAGTAATGGTTCATTGCACTCGGTGACTCATTATGGCCCGCACTTCACCGACAACACGAAAATCTTCGGGCGACGCCAGCAATGGCTCGTAGGCTGGATTGTTCGAGACTAGAATCCATCGATCTCCTTGGTGATGCAGTTTTTTGATAAGCGCTTCGCCAGCGTTAACACAGACAACCACTGCGCCCGAGTCAACTGTGTTCGTCCTCCTCGCCACCACGAGATCCCCATCGTTAATTCTGGGGGCCATGGAATCACCCTTGGCCTGCACCAGAAATGCTTCGTCAGCACGGAAGGACAACAGACGAGAAGGAACTGCCACGCGGTCAATCGGATTGTCGTCGAGAATTGTTCCCTGGGGGCCACACCGCGCGAGGCCGTAAAGATTCAGGTATGTGAATTGCCGCTCAGGTCCATCCGTAATTACCTGATAATCACGAGGATTGAACGGATTGCGCTTGAGATACCTTCGTTTCTCGAGTTGCCTAAGGTGATGGATTACTACGCTCGTAGACGAGAGGCCGAGCCGGTCCTGCAACTCCCGAATCGTCAACGGCGCATCCTGATTGTCTCGTAGAGTGTCAAGGAGACGTTTTTGGACGGAGTGCAATTCCTTGCCCATGTCGCGCAGTTTAGACATTGCCTGTTTTATTTTGCAAGAAACTTTGACAGCGTTCTAGTTTTTGTTCTAGGCTGTAACGAAAATCACGCTTTTGTTGAGAGTGCCGAACCACGGCGAGGAGTTTTGACAGATGGCAAAAGAAAACAAAGAAGGTACGTTTTCAATTTGTCTTCGTCAATGTTGAGGGAGATCAAGAAACTCTGCAAGAGGCTCTAAAGCAAGTCGGGACCGTTCTTCACCACGGCATTAGACCGGCTCCACCTTCGCGCACCTTGATTGCTGTACCTGTTAATAAAGCGTTGGGAAATGGAGCAGTCGCAAGTGACGGGAATGAGTCTGAAGTGTATGAAGTTCTCCCGGAGGAACCGGTTTCCGAAACAGCGGCTAATACAACACCAGCTTCAAGTAACGCAAGTCCAAAACCGAAGCGGGAAAAGAAAGCGGCAAAGGTGCCCGAACTGTTGAAGAACTTCGATCCGAACGATGCTGATGTTTCCATGTCTGATTTTTTCAACCAGCATGACACGAGTAGCCAGTTCAACAAGTATCTGGCGATCGCAGCTTGGTTTAAGCGGTATAAGAACACGGATGAGATCAATTTGAGTCACGTTTACACCTGCTATCAACTCATGAAGTGGCAAGCATCCGACAATATGTCGCAGCCGTTTACTGATATGAAACGGCTTCACAGCTACTTTGAAAAAGGCTCACAAGGTGGATGGTCTATTACCATTGTCGGAATGAATGAAGTTGACAGGGCCAGGCTGTCGCAAGCTGCGGCTGGGAGTCAATAGGTGAACTTGACTGATCTCGTCAATAACATTGCGGAGTTCGGTGAGTGGAACCACGCTGAGAAAATTACATTCTTTGCGTGGTTTCTTCACTCGCAGCGTCGCCTCGACAGAATTAATCCTGTTGATATTCGCAACTGTTATGCTGAACTTCATCTCGAACAACCGACTAACATCGGGCCGTACCTTGTGAGCATGGAAACTCGAAAGCCAAAGCTTGCGTTGAAAGACAGCCGAGGCTACTACTTGGTCGCGCAGGTCAGAAATGACTACGAACGCAGGTTCGCGCCTACTACCGTAGACTCAACCCCAAAGACCGAACAAGTGCTTTCGCATAGCGTCGTGGAGCGAACGCGGGGTTATCTCGAGACCGTTATTCAACAAGCTAACGGAAGTTACGAGCATAATTGGTTTGATTCATGCTCCGTGATGATAAGGAAGTTTGTAGAAATTCTGATAATCGAAGTGTACGAAGCTCATCACAAAGCTAGCGATATCAAAGACCGTAACGGTGATTTCCTCATGTTAGGAGACTTGGTTTCTACTATCCTGAAAGAGACTAGTTGGAATCTACAACGAGAGACAAAACGAGTATTGCCCGAAATCAAGAGTTTGGGTGATCGATCAGCTCATAACCGCCGATACATCGCTAAGAAGGCGGATGTAGACAGAGTAATTCCCGGATTACGCGTGTTGGCAGATGACTTTTTACTTTTAGCCAACCTCAAATAGATGACAGAGATCAGCGAGGTTACTCGGCGAGACATCATAGATCGAATAGGCAACTTGTTCGGGCCGGCTTGAAGAAGGATCAGTTTCCTGTTGCGCCTGTATAATCTAAGCGCTCTTCCATCCGATGATTACCGTTCATGGGTCACCCAAGTTGCTCGTTTCCAAGCGTTCTCCATAAATACCAGCATGCAACTGATCGGAAGGGTCGCCATGTGTCACCAAGTTTTTCGAGATCAATATGTCCATAAGAGTTGTTGATCGCGCGCCGAAGTCCGAGATCATTAAGCGGCAATTCATCTGGGTTCCGAAGAACCATAATGCGAAAAACTGCTATGGTCCAGGGTCCGATTCCCTTGATCCCAGAAAGTACCTCTTCCCATGTCTCCCCTTGCCCAACGCGTGTTCGAATCTCCTGAGACCGGCACACCAAATCTAGGCAACATTGTGTCCGACGCTCGGGAATCCCCAGATTACGTATTGATTCATGGTCTAACCGAAGGTCCGGAGATGGAACAGTGAGACGCGGAGATAGCACTTTCAATTTTTCCGCGAGGCGACAAGCCAAGCGCGTAGAAATTTGCTGTGCTATGACAATTCGAATCAGCCCCCAAATTGGATCTTCGATAGGCTTAGAGGGCCAGTAAGCTGAGTCGGCAGCTATGATGCCAGCCATCCTAGCATCGCGTGCTGACAGCCACCGCTCAGGTTCTGGGAGTTTGGCTAGCGATTCAGTTTCGCTTCGTTCTGGCAGCGTTCTCTCCAGGTGATTTTCTCCTCTTTACTAATTGGTCCATTGAGAGTACACCTCTCCCAATGATCATCTAGAACCTTAATTGCCTCCTGAGCGTCTTGCGCGCCCGCGAGGCTCGTGGAGAAGTCGTCACATTCTCCGTAGGTCAAATCAGCCAGCCTTGTCTTGATTTCAGGTTTCAGCCTGACTTTCAGCTTCTTAAGCGTTTTCTCGATATCAACGCTCCTGTCCGAGCCCCAATCCTTTTTCGTAATCTTTGCCTCGTAAGTAGGAGGCATTATCTGCACCACCCGATCAAACCTACCCGGTCGTCGTATCGCAAGGTCAAACTCCCCGATGTTGTTCGTCGCGATGATAAATACTAGCGATGCTCGCTTATGAATGCTTGCCAATTTCGGCAGCATTGCCGTTGTTAGAAGTCGCGAAAACGGTGCCGCGTTCGACGATCCACGCTCACGCACCAATTCATCAAACTCATCGAAAAGTACAACGACGCGCTCAGTCTCTGCGAGCATCCGGAATATGATGTTTGCTTCCGCTTGCATTCCGTCCATTCCGTTGCGAAGGAAATGCGAAGGATCGATCGCAAGATGAGGCCAACCCAAGAACCGAGCTATCTCTTTCGATAACTCAGTCTTCGACGTTCCTGGAGGGCCAAAAAAGATGGCAGACCTGGGTGTTGGCTTCGCGAATGAACGACCTGTCGCAATAACATCTACTTCCTTACCTATAGGTTCCACAAAGTGTTCCCAAAGAAAGTCCTTCAACGATTGCTGATGTCCCTGGACGTCGATAACGCAATCTAAAAATTCCGTGGCAAACTCGGCCTTGTCGTTTCCACGACTCTCAGTTTGTGGAAAGGGTATTTCTAAATAGCGAAACAGCTCCCGACGAACCGCGTGAGCAAGCAAACGGTCCAGCATATGCGCAAAGTGGAAAACCGATGCCGTCGTCCAAGATTCCGGTCCAACGAGTTGCGGATGATGACCTGAACTCCATGCGCGAACACCGTCTTCTAATCGGTAGCCGCTGCTCAAGACCGATTCGGCAGCTTTACCAAGCTGCGTCAGATATCCGAAAAGCACATCTTCCAAGTTCCGTTCGAGGAGAAGCTGGGTCAACAGCTCATATTCATAACAATAAGCGTTCCCGAAGTTCGCATAATGAAACAGAGGTTGACTCAATGGCCAAGTTCCATTTGCTAATTGACAATCGAAGAACGTTTGCAGGGCTGCTCGTTGTATTAAGGTTTGCTCTGGGTTCGCAGTTGAGGTCGGCGTGACGGCAGTTACTAATATGATCAAGTAACCTAATGACAACGGGTCTGCGGTCTTACTCTTGGCTTGAATTAATGCAAGTTGGTTTGTGAGTTCTGCCCAAGCCCAGTCACGTACTTTTGCTTCAAGCGTGGGCGTTAGTTTTGATCGATGTTGTAACGCTCGTACCACCAGTTGACTTAAATAGGCCGATGGCGGATACGTTTCAATAGCAACGCTCCCTTTACTCAATGCCTTTCGCAGGAGTTTTTCCATCTCCTTGACTCGGGTGAGGCTACCCGCGTCGAGAGCGTCGGAAAAGGGTTGCAAGGCGGTAACCGCCTCCAAAATCCATGCGATGGTAAACGCGTTACCTTCAGGAAGACCCGCACTGGTTTTTTTGGGAATCAGAGCTTTTAGAAGATCCTTGGTTTGCTGTCGATTGGCTGGCCAAGAATCAGTCGCAACTAGCGACAAAACACAAGTGGCAGTGCTGGATACGGAAATCTTGTTCTTGCCCTTGTAATGCTGGTACCCTCCATCGAAGGCGAAATACTTTAAGGAGGCAGCTTGTTCTTGCTGGATTTGTCTCGATAAGAGTCGAAGCGATTCCAGTCTATTAAAGTCGAGGTGCATGAAGTGCCATTTAAGTCGCTCAATTGCGTTTTAGTGAGAGTACGGCAGTCTCAACCTATCTTGGAGGTCCGTCAGCCCACTATAGACAACCCGCTCTGCATCTCCTGAAAAGCTCGCAACGTTCATCGCTGCTTCGATGCGTTCGAGTATTCCGTGAGCCTCCTCGATAGACGCATGTGGATTAATAATCAGAGTCCCGGGTTTCTCCGACGTTGAGCTAGCGTTTACCACCTCGATAGCTGATGCCATTGCAGGCACAATCTTTACGTATTGCCGAAGCGTAAGATCCTCCGGAGGGTGAATCGCGAAAATTGGCACACTTACGGCAGCGGCAAATCCAAGTTCCATCGATGCTGACTGGCCCACGTAACCATCCGGACACACAAGCCATAGAAAATGAGCGGCCCGAATAGATTCCAGATGACGATCCTGGACAAGCCGCACAGACCTAACGCGATCGCTAGCCACGAACAAGAAATCACCTTGCTGTGCCACCACTCGCGGATCAGCTGGAGAAAGCACCCGAACAGAATGCTCACCCAACTCTTCAACGGCCGCTGCGATCGCGCTCATATGGCGATGGAAGCTACCTGATACGGCGGCTTTAAGCATAAAAACTCCTTCACTGCGGTCTCGCCGCATTTATAGTGCTAACCACTCTGACCGGATGTAAAAGCAGTCTAGCACTTCACTTTTTACCTAACCAGTTCACGAAACCTTTGTTTCCCCCTTTGGCTCACTATGCGAGCGGCAGCCCACCGGCGTTCTTATCTAGTTGAGCCTATGAGCAATACTCTCACTATAGTTTTAATTGTATATACTTAATATACTAAAAAGCTAGTTATTTCTAAGATTCTTACCTATACTGGCGGGGTGGTGCCGCCTTCTGAACCTCTCTACGTAGGCCTGCTAACTAGGAATGGAACGAAAGCCACTCCAGAGAAAGCCAGTGAAACTAGCCGCCAAGTCGAACAAGGCGGTGCAACGGCAATTTACGATGTTGCCGTCCGACACGGATTTGATAGAAGAGTTGAGACGAAAATATCAACGAGAAGCATTGAAGAGAAAAAGCACGCCAGTTGATATTGCAAAGAGCGAGATTGTTCGAGCCGGAATTCATTCACTCAAAAAGATGTCAGGCGAAGATCTCTTTGCTACGATCGAGAACGTTGAGGAACTGAAAGAGGGTAGGCCCAAGAAAGAAACAGCATAAAACCAAATTGATCATTTCTCGTCGTAACATAACCTCAATGCCTCGTTAGGTATTGGTTCGAGAAAATCCATCTGTTCCGGCTGGTTCAGTTACGAGCGCTCCAGGTACTCAAGTATTGGGTCACTACGCGTTTGCGCTCTCACACCGTAGTGACAAACTTGTGACAACATCACAGCGAAACTAGGCTGAATAGGTGGTGATAGATGGACTCGTTGGCGGCTGCAACCTGTAACAAATGTTAGTAAATCGTAAGAGCCGTAACCTGATGCAGTGCTCTCAACCGCACTGGCAGTCATGAGGTCAGGGGTTCGATCCCCCTCGGCTCCACCAATCTAATTCAAGTTTAGTCTCTAAAGAGAACTCACTTATTTATCGCGATAATAGCGGCGTACTTTTACGCTATAGATACTTGCCAGTGTGAGGGCCGCTGCTATCGACATGAAAGCCACTCCGAATACTTCTCTATTTGGTGTGTTTCGGTATTGGCTAAAATACGCACCTAGAAGAATAAGCGAACAGAAATAAAATCCCAGAGTAACCAAGTCGTCGAAAAGCCCAGGCACTCGATTCCTTTCACCGATTTTTGAGATGCCAACAAGTCGCCCGTCAATTTTCATACTGTCGTAACAGCTGACTAAAACTTTAAATTGAATCGAATCATTTCCATTAAAAAGTGTTGGAGGAATTGAAATTGATTCGTCGTCATGGGCTATGTCAACGTCTAGATTTTCAGGGTTACACTGTTCTTTCTCTACACTCAATACTTTTGCCTTTGGAAAGACTATTCGCATTGGCTTTTGAAAATCATCTGGTTTAATTGGCTGAACGCCATCATTAATCAGCTTGATAACAATCAAACGGACATCCTTTACGACCTCACCCGCAAAGCGAATTTCTAACTTGTCTCGAACCTCGTGCTCGTGTGAGATGAGTATGTTGTTCGAGAGGACCTCATACGAAAATCGTCTTCGGTTTCTCCACCATTGAAAGTAGATTAAAGTAATGAGAGTCGCTATAAAACCTAGCGCAGCGAGTATTACTTTCCAGTCAATAGTTGAGAAGTCAAACTTCCACTCAAATAGGTAGGCAAGAGTTAGATTAACCATTCGCTTCTCCGATGGCGAGGTGTGGATAACTCACTTGCGCGTTCTACCAGAGTGTCAGGCTTAAATCAAAGGTCGAGGAATTGATGCAACCAGTGCGTGCGACGAATTCTAGCGCAGCTCCGCGTCACACGTTCAGCAACCGTAATAGATGTGCATCAATCTGCTTAGCCAAAAACGCAACTGAGACGACTTCAGCACCAGCATTTCGCAACCACACCACCACATTGTTTCGCGAGAATAGGACCATCGTGTCGCCGGCGTAAACAAACGCCACATCACCCGCTACGTTATCTCGTCTCTCGATCTGGTTCGACTGAAACTCACCCAAGAGACGCAACAGGAATTCTCGTGCAGCTTGAGTTGAGGCGCACTCATAAACTTCAACGCGCACCAAAACTTCCGTTCCCTCGGCTCGGGGTTGCCACATCGAGCGCACGTAGGGCGGGAAATTTTTTGTGGACATTCGCTGAATGCGATTAGCGCTCCAGTCCGGCAATTCAATTTCTGACAAAGCGATATCTCTCAACACTGCCTTCTCCTGCGCCGAATCGTCGTGACTCCAGGCTTCATAATTGAAGCGTCTCTTCAACTCCTGTTGCTGCGTCTCCGTATTGTATTTCTCTGACCAGTGCATATTCATGAGATGAGTCTCCGTTGTCGCGTAGCAGGTTGCGGAGCACAATTCGGCCGGGTTGGTGGTGTAGCGAGACGATCACGGTATTGCCCGTCTCCGGAGTTCCCAAAGCGCAGGTTGACCGGCAGCAGCGCCGTGTGTGGCGCTGTGGTTGGGTCCGCGTCGCCGTCCACCTGAAGACATCCATCAAAGACCTCTTCGTTTTCAGTGCAGGCGCCTTTCCACGCGACTTCATGATAGGAAAAGCCGCCCCAATTACAAGCTGTCTGCCACACATTGGACCCAATTCCGAGCATCTCGTTGAGACCGAAAGACCAACCCATTCTCGATTGCCATAAGTCACAACCGAGGATATTCGCAAAGCTGGAGACGACCGTTCCGCAGTCGGTACAGTTTACGTACTGACCGTTGCCGACACCGCCGTGCAGTCGATCGATGAAAGCCGTGCAGTCGAAATCGGGCCAGGCATAGTGTGTAGAGCCACCACCGGGACAGTCGTACGTGACGACTGTTGGACCAAGGTCATACATATTGCGAGTTACCGCGCCCGCTGCTGCGTCCAGACTCTTTCTTCCAGCCGCCCAGTTGCAGGCGTAGTCCAGCACCTGTGTCCAGGGCAATTGCGTGTTGGCAGAATTGTACGGAGTTTGTTGCCAGGGCAGTTTCGGCACTTCCAGAACTGAGTAGATCCGGTGACGAGTCGTGGTTAATTTCTTCCACTTGCCGGATTGATGTAGACGATATTGCCAACGCCATGTAACGGTATGCACTCCAACACCGGCATGCCACAAGCGCACGTGATGTAATTTGAATGTCTCGAAATTTGTGAAATCGTTGATCTGGAAAGTTACCTGTTTGGACCGCACTTCTCCCAACACATTACCGAAAAGGATTCGGAAGATAGCCCGCAGAAAACGTCCCAAAGTCATCATCAACAACCAATAGAGCAGGCCGAGGCAGCCGCCCGGCGGAGTGGGTGTTATGACCGGATCGATTGCTCTAATGAAGCAGGTTTGAATATTAGGATCTGTGCGTCGAAATCTAGCCTGAATTGTAATCGTGTGTCCGCTTGTCTCCTTGAGGGCATAAGCGGCTGGAGAGTCTTCTGCATTGACGCTAATGCCCCGGCGCCACTCGGGAACGTGCACAAATTCCGTGGCATTCTTTCTTATGTTCAAAGCGTCATTATTGGCTGACGCCGAGTTGTGATTGAATTTAATTGCCTCAAGTAAGACGCTCATCGACAACCCTCCATAACTTATATGTCACGAAAGCGCTGTTGGACAAAACCGCTACGCGGTAGGCATGCGAGCGGTTTCTTGAACCTCGCTGCACCCTTCACTTCCGCATAGCGGAAAGCTCCCTTCAACAGAGCATAATGTTTGTCGCCAAACGAACATTTCGCCTCTGAAAGGAGCTTCCCATGACTACTCTTCGTCAACGCATGATCGACGACCTGCGGATACGCAATCGGTCAGCGGACACCATCAGGATCTACATCGACTGCGTCAAACACTTTGCCCGGCATTTCGGCAAGTCGCCGGAGTTGCTCGGACCGGAAGAGATTCGTCAGTACCAAGTATATCTGGTCAACGAGCGCCACGTCTCCTCGAGTTATCTCACGCAAACAGTCTGTGCGCTGCGCTTTCTTTACTGCGTTACCCTACAGCGCGATTGGGCCATCACGCGCATCCCTCATCCAAAACAGCCGCGTCGCTTGCCCATTGTGCTCAGCCAGGCAGAAGTCAAACAGCTCTTCGACTCGATTCGCAGTCTCAAGTACCGGGCGCTGTTTATGACTGCCTATGCCGGTGGCTTGCGAACCTCAGAAGTAGTGCAACTGCGGCTGACGGACATCGACTCAAAGCGCATGGTGATCCGCATCCGGCAAGGCAAGGGCCAGAAGGATCGCTACGTCATGCTCGCGCCCACTTTGCTCAAGGTGCTGCGACAATATTGGCAACAGGAACGACCGACCAACTGGCTGTTTCCGGGGCAGGATAGCAAGCAACCGATTAGTCGGCATCGCGTCGCCGAGATGTGTAAGCGACTGGGCGTCGCTGCCGGCGTGAAGAAGCCTGTTACTGTTCGCGCTTTGCGCCATTCATTCGCCACGCACCTCTTGGAAGCAGGTCAGAACGTGCGCGTTATTCAGATGCTGCTGGGGCACCGCAGTCTACGGACGACGCAGCTTTACACTTATGTTTCAACCAGCACGGTGCGTGCCGCCCCGAGTCCACTCGAGTTTCTGGCCCTTGGTGTTGACGACGAGCAGTCCTAAGCATGCGTCCACCGTTGGAGGTGGCCGACATTTTCCGTCAGCACGGTTACGACTTTCGCCTCACGCACCCGCTGTCGCCAGAGCAGCGGCGCGTGATGCGCGCCATTGAGCAGTGTCGCACCGCAACCTTGGGCGGACATGTTGAGCAGTGTGATGCGTGTGGCCACCAACGCATCGCTTACAACTCGTGTCGCAATCGTCATTGCCCCAAGTGTCAGTCCCTGGCCAAGGCTCGCTGGCTGCAAGCGCGCCTCGCTGATCTCTTGCCGGTGGAGTATTTCCATGTGGTCTTCACCTTACCGGAGCAACTCGCTGCGGTCGCTCTGCAGAATAAACGAGTGGTCTACAACCTGTTATTCGCCGCCGCCTCCGAGACGCTGCGCACGATCGCGGCCGATCCGCGCCACCTTGGCGCCGACATCGGTTTTCTGGCGGTGCTGCATACGTGGGACCAAACACTGCGGCATCATCCGCATTTGCATTGTGTCGTTCCGGGTGGTGGGCTAGCAGTGAATGGCGAAGGCTGGCGTAGTTGTCGGCGCGGTTTCTTCTTACCAGTAAACGTGCTGGCGCGATTGTTCCGCCGTCTCTTTCTGCAAGGACTTGAATGCGCTTATCAGAAAGGCAAACTCAGCTTTCATGGCTCCTGCGCATTCCTGGGAAAGCCGACGGCCTTCAAGCGACTGCTCAAAAGTGTGCGGGCGCGCGAGTGGTGGGTGTACGCCAAGCCACCTTTTGGTGGACCAGCTCAGGTGCTGGCTTACCTCGGTCGCTACACTCATCGGGTGGCGATCTCGAATCATCGACTCCTGTCATTAAAGGACGGCAAGGTTACGTTTAGTTGGAGAGATAACCGTCACGGCCAACTGCGGTCCACCATGACGCTCAGCGCTGATGAGTTCATGCGGCGTTTCCTGTTACACGTGTTGCCACGCGGTTTCCAGCGTATTCGTCAGTTCGGCTTACTCGCCAATCGCCGCCGCGACGAACTTTCCAGCACATTGGGATCCTAAGCTTAGAATTCCACGTGGACAAGTTGTCGCG
>JADMIO010955777.1_pt1 | contig 65539 bp, 59 predicted proteins | sample 8958161 | NCBI WGS metagenome assembly JADMIO01 (sample SAMN16585339, study PRJNA669376) | soil metagenome | isolation source: Crop rotation soil | place: USA: Cullars Rotation, Alabama | collected 2011
GCGACAACTTGTCCACGTGGAATTCTAAGCTTAGGATCCCAATGTGCTGGAAATATAACGCGAATGATTATATCCGTGACTACGATGACTTCTTAGCTTACAGCGAGGCTGCAGCGGCAGGATAGAATAACAGCGATCATCTTCGACAGCAGTGTTGCTCAGGACGAGCTTTAAACCTTAAAACAAACAAAGTGAAATTTAATAATAGGAACGTTGTTATCTCACCCTCGGCTAAGATTGGCAGAAATGTGCGGATCGGGGACAATACGGTCATTTACGACAACGTAGAGATCGGGGATAATACTACGATTTGCAACGACTGCGTGCTCGGTGAGCCGCTGAACAGCTATTACAGCAATGAGCATTATGAGAACCCGGTCCTGAAGATTGGCGCCAACTCGCTGATCCGGAGCCATAGTATTTTTTACGCAGGAAGCACGTTCGGGGACAACCTTTCCTGCGGGCACCGGGTAACCGTCCGGGAGCAGATAAAGGCAGGAAGGGATTTTGCGATCGGGACACTTTCTGACTTGCAGGGATGTGCCACTTTTGGTGATTATTGCAAGCTGCACAGTAATGTTCACATCGGGCGGTTCTCTACTATCGGGAATTTTGTCTTTATATACCCGTATGTCGTTTTTACGAACGACCCACATCCGCCATCAAACATAAACAAGGGGCCGAATGTTGGAGACTATACACAGATCGCAGTTCACGCGGTCCTGCTCCCTATGGTCAACGTAGGGCGAAATTGCCTTATAGGCGCTAATGCAACAGTAAATAAGGATTTTGGAGATGGGTTGGTAATAGTAGGGTCACCTGCTAAATCCATAGCCGCCATAACAGAAATAAGATCCCAGGAAGTTGAAGGCGCGATGCACTATCCGTGGATGTACCATTTCGAGCGCGGAATGCCGTGGGAAGGAATAGGTTATGACGAATGGGTCAAAAGCCGCCCAGCTTAGCTTTCGGATTGCGGCAGACTGCTAATAAATTTCGGGAATCCTAAGAGAGACCGTTGGCTGTCCTCTTGCGTGGGTGTATTAGAGCCTGTCGCGGCTTGGCGCACTATTAATCATCACGACGATACGAAATTGAAGTTTGTCTTTGGGAGGCGGAATTTTTGCGCAATCCATTTTATCATCTATGGGTGTTCACTTCCCAAGTCACTAATTATCTCTTGAAGTATAAGTAGGAATGCTAATTTCGCGCCCTATGCCGCCATCGTCCTCCACCTATTATCTGAACAGCCTAACCGGGGTAAGATTTATTGCCGCGCTCTATGTTTTCCTATATCATATTCATGTACGCATTCCTTTCGAATTTCTGCCGTTTCGGATAAAAACGATACTTAGTCAAGGTGCTCTTGGGGTGAATGTTTTTTTCATCCTATCTGGTTTTATCCTGACTTACAGTTACGGAAAGAAGCTGCGTACGAGTTCACGTTGGGCATTTTATCGTGAATTCATTCTAAAAAGGTTGTCTCGGATTTATCCGGTGTACCTGGTGGGTTTCTTTGCCAGCATACTTGTCAGCGCGGCATATGCGTTCTATCCTGAGCCATTCGGGGCAGTAGTGATGTTCAATACTTTAATGATCCATTCCTATATTCCGTCCCTTGCAGGATTGTGGTATGGTGGCGGATCGTGGTCGATTTCAACGGAGTTTTTCTTTTATTTCACCTTCCCGTTATTATTACCCTGCCTTCAACGGGTAAAGCAGGCATCTACTCTTGTATGGATCATTGTAGCCTGTGCTGTTGTGGGGGCGATTCCGGGAATTCTATTCAACAAACTGCCGGGGCAAATACCCTTTCAGTTGCAATACTCTTTCCCGCCCTTCCGTCTCCCAGAGTTTGTAGCGGGCGTCTGCTCCGGTCTTTTGGTATTCAAATTTGGTAAGCGGGTAAAGCCTATCGTGGCGATCACAATGGTATTGGTAGGCTTAGCTTATCTGACACAATTTGGGGAGCATTTGAACGGATATACAGTGCATAATTTCGTTGTTATCCCTACTGTGGTCCTGTTGCTTATGAGTATTTCCACCCATAGCCATGCTTGTTTTAATTGGCTTTCGAGCCGGCCGATGGTTTACTTAGGGAAGGTTAGCTACACTTATTATATCGTACAGCTCCCGCTGTCTATGTGGTTCGATATACTCATGGAGAATGGTACAATTCAAAAAGGCAATTTTTGAGCCTCTGCAATATGGGCTATAGTGAATTTCTGCGTTGCCATTTTGATTTACGAGGTGGTTGAAAGGCCATCACACAAGTACCTTAATGCCAGGATAAGGAGTGCAGAGACAAAACCTGTTGCTGTTGCGGCATAAGAGTGCTAATAAAAGGCCCCTCATTCGAGACACCCTTTTTTACAATTCATCCTCCTAAAATCGATTCGATCACGTCGCAGACAACTACTGGTTAATAGGGTCCTTCTCCTCGTTTCGTGTTTTTTTTCAATGGATTATGCACGTGGTTAAAAATGCGTATTATCTTTGAGCAGCATCTTTCCCATCATCTGACCAAGACGGTTGTCCTCATCAAAGCCTGAAAACCAATCCCGGACACTTCATTGGTGTGAAAAGTAAGTGTCGGTCTAACTCTGAACACATATAATGCGAGCCCTATTAGGTCGAATTAAGCGTAAAGTCCTTGGTCAATCCCTGTACCCGACAGGACCGTTCACCTGCCCTTTGTGCAAAACGGAAAATCTCTCCTTTTTACCCTTACCTATAGAATGGTTCAGAGAACTGCAGAAATATCAGTACGTACATAATATATTTTTCTGTGAAACTGTGAACCTGGCGGACTATATGTGTCCTTGTTGTGGCGCAGCGGACCGGGACAGATTATACGCATTGTATTTATCTGAGCATTTTAACGGCAGGACGCAGACCGCACTGCTGGATATCGCACCTTCCAACGAGCTGGCCCGCTTTATGCGCAGTTTTCCTTCCGTGCAATACCGCAGCATGGACCTCTATATGAAGGAGGTGGATGATAATCTGGATATTACCGACATGCACCTGTACAAGGAAGGGCAGTACGATTTCGTCGTTTGCAGCCATGTGTTGGAGCATATCCCGGACGACGTGCAGGCCATGCGTGAAATTTACAGGATCTTAAAGCATGGCGGAAAGGCGATTATGATGGTTCCGATAAACCTCATTCTCGAAACGACGATGGAGGATCCGGCTTTTACAAGTATCGGCGATCGCTGGAAATATTTTGGCCAGGATGATCACGTCCGCCAGTATGCAAAGAAGGACTTCCTCGACCGGCTGGAATCGGTAGGCTTTACAGTAGATCAGCTGGATATTAATCATTTCGGCGAGCAGGTTTTTGAAAAGGCCGGAATCTATCCTACTTCTGTGCTGTATATCGCTAATAAATAGGCGTGTAGGGGGATCGCGGACACAACTCCTGATTCAGGTTACACAGCGGACGTCCTTTCCCAATATATCTCTCGCTTTGTCATCCCGACGAAGGAGGGAGCCCACAGCGGGTGGGAAAGCAATCTCTCAGACGAGATCGAGATCTTAATTCCCGACGAGCTCATCGTTCAGAAAACGCATTTCAGGATTGGCTGATTGAATTAACTCCAGTTTTTTTCTACGGCTCCATCCTTTGATCTGCTTCTCGCGCTTTATCGCCTGGTTCACATCAGTAAAGACCTCGTACCAGACTACGTAAAATGCCTGGTACCTACCAGCGAAATGCAATCCATCGTGAACAGCGTCCTGCTGATGTTGTGCCGACCGGATGGCTACATCATTAGTCATTCCGGTATAGAGAACAGTACGATGTTGATTGGTGGTGATATAGACAAAGTATCTGCCTACGATATGCATTTAGTGAAGTTATTATTGCGATCCCTGAGCCCAAACACTACTTGACCAGTCCTTCGTTGTTGGGGAGAACATCCGGGTTGGTAGGGACGAACACTTGTAGTGAATACTCTGTAGTAAGTACTCTGTAGTGAATCTCTGTAGTAACCGTTCCCAACATATCTCTCGCTTTGTCATCCCGACGCAGGAGGGAGCCCACAGCGGGTGGGAGAGCTTGTTCGGGCGTGCACTTAGCATGTGGGTTCCCTCGTTCCTCGGGATGACAGCTCTGCAGTAAATACTCTGTAGTAAATCCTCTGCAGTAAGTACTCTGTAGTGAATCTCTGCGGTGAATACTCTGTAGTGACCGTTCCCAACATATCTCTCGCTTTGTCATCCCGACGCAGGAGGGAGCCCACAGCGGGTGTGCGCCTTTGTTCAGGGCTGCACTTGTACACACCAAAAAGCCGTCTCTTTCGAGGCGGCTTTTTAGGGCGTTCCCTTCGTGCTATACGATCGGGGCGCTTACCAGCTGCGACCATGGGCCGTGCTGGCCCTTGCCATTCACCCAACGGCCGTAGTAATAGACCGTCTTGCCCTTGTCTGCCACATCGAAGGCGACTTCCTGCCCACTGCGGGATATGCAGCAGCGCTGAGTCGTGTCGGAAGGGCTTGCCGGGACCTCCCCGCCGATCCGATACCAGAGCTCGCAGAACTTCGCCGTTACCGGCTTGGCTTGTGTCTCGGGCGTCGCGCTGTCGTGATAGAGAACTCTGTGAGCAGATACAAGACCGGTGTCCAGGTTTAGTACCGGAACCGTATTTGGCGCCGGGGTGGTTTTCCGAGCAGTCTTGCGGGGGTGTAATCCAAGGGCCCTCTTATCCGCTTCGGAGACGGCGTCGTTACCTACGATGTAGCGGTGCATCACTTCATTCAACAGGTCCCGGTAGCTTCCAAGCAGCGCGTTGCGTGCTGCGGTCGCCACAGGACTCTTTGTCTTCAGATTTGCTGTGACAAGGTAGGCGGCATCCCAGTCCGTTTTCCGTGCCTTCATTTCGGCAAGTACATCGGCTGGAAGATTCCATTCTTCTGCGTGGTGCTCACACGCATTGACGAAGATGGTTTGGAAACCGTCGAAAGGCTTGGCCTTTGACGGGATTTGGTAGAGCATTGTCTGGAACATAAAACAAATTTTTAGTGAGCCTAACTATCATCAATTTTGCTGCCACATTTTTTAAAATAATATCATTATGAAAATCTTAACACAAAAATTCTCTTTATAAAAGAGCGCATATGGCATTCGTTGATACCACAAACAGCTGATAAACAACGAAAAGGAGAATAGTGAAGCATTTGAATATAGTTTATCGACCACTTTTAAATTTTAAATACCGCCTTCTTCTTCCTTCGATGGCGACGCTGAACGATGATTATTTATTATCGTCAAGAACGGATTATGCATATCCAAAAGACAATATGAGCGTTGTCGCTATTAAAACAAGGTGTCCCGATAAGCAGATTGCCCTCGGGCTGGATAGGCTGGCTGGGGTATGTGCGGGGCCGCCGCATGTCAGAAAATTTGCGGATGCAATTAATGATCTGGCGGCCGGCGCAGTATAACGGCTGACGATCATGCACAAGCAAGGGGCGTTCTGAATAAAGCCAGGCTCTGGCAGAGTAAAGCCTGGCCCTGGCATAATAAAGCCGGACGCCGGCCGAGCATAGCCAGGGGCCGGCATAGTTAAGCCTGAGCCTGGCTTTTATTAGCCGGTGATCGGTTAGATAAAGCCCGGGCCCGGAATAGCGATCCCGAGCCCGGAATTGCAAATCGGGGGAGCGGATAGTAAAAACCTGCGACGGGATATGTAAAGTCCAACGCCGGATAAGGCTGAAAAAGGCCGGGACAAATTAAGCCAGCCTCCGGCTAGATAAAGCCCGCCCCCGGATAAGTTCAGCACGCCTCTGGCTGAATAAAACACGGCTCTGGCTTTTGCATGCCAGGCGTGGGCTTTTACAAGCCGGGCTCGGGCTTTTACAATCCAGACGCGGGCTTTTACAAGCCGCTCTCTGGCTTTATAAAGCGTGTGCACTCTTGGCAATTACAGAATGAAGATTAATTGTGTCCTAGGCGAGAGAAATAGGTTGTCACCTTTTCCCCGAACCGTCTTTAGCTTTTTTAAAGGAGCAGCGCAAACTGTTCTTTTTTTATTAACGGTTTGCCCGTCTTCACCCCATCCTTTAGTGATTGTTACCCGTCATACAAATGCGTGACTATCCATGCATTAAATAAACACAAGTAAACAATCAACATATTAGTTCTTGTATGGTAAAGAGTAGGCAAGCATCCGAGATAGATCCTGCAACTTCTGTGGCTCAGAATGGGATGAGAGAGCTTTATTGCATTTCTTTTATTGAAGGCGGCGTGGTCATGGTGACAGAAATTGCAGGTGCCAGGATCCTGTCGCCTTTTTTTGGAGCATCGCTATATAGCTGGGCATCCACGCTGTCCATTACCCTGCTTGCGCTTATGGCGGGATACTATTTTGGAGGATACGCGACAACGAAGCCAAGATTCGCCAGTACGACCGCTATTATATGGGTATTTCTTTTAAGCGGTATCATGGTTCTGCTGATGCCCTACATCGGATACACCCTGATGAAAGCAACCATATCGTTTTCTTTTTTTAGCGGTCTTATCATCTCAGAGCTTTTCTTCCTGTTTCCGCCCATTTTTTTAATGGGAATGATCAGCCCGATGATCATTCAGCAGATCACGAAACATGCCAGCTTGTCCGGCAGATCTGCCGGAAATATATATGCCATTTCTACCTGTGGAGGCATACTGTTTACGCTGATTTTTGGCTTCCTGGTCATTCCGGAATATGGCATAACGGTGCCGTTGAGGATACTGGGCCTGGCAGTGGCATTATTGGCATTGACGCTGTTACTGAAGAGAAAGCTAAGCAAGACCAAAGTGTATACGGTGGTTGCCATTTTATTCGTTGTCTCTGCCGTCTCATTCGGGCGGAATAAATCGCACATCTTTCCTATGTCACCCAATACCACCCTGTTGCACAGGTCTGAAGGCTTATTGGGCGAACTGGAAGTGACTGAAAGGCCTGTCCGTCGTCCTGACGGCAGCTCGTTTAATGCCCGCCAGTTAACTACAGGCAATATTTTGCAGGACTATGTTGTTTCGGATTCCCTGGACTTCAGTCTGATGTACTATGTGAATTTCACGGACCAGCTTCTGAAATACATACCGAACAAATCCTCTTCACTGTTGGTAGGTCTGGGCACCGGCAGCCTGTATGCTGTATTGAAAAACCACCGCTCAAATGTGGAAACCGTTGAGATTGATAAGCGCATTTACGATTATGGCGTAAGCTATTTCGGCATGAAGGATCATCCTGAACACGCGATCACAGACGGCAGGTACTTTCTCAATGTAACAAACAAAAAGTATGATCTGATACTGCTGGATGTGATTATCGGGGAGAACGTTCCCGGCCAGCTCATTTCTCTGGAAGTTTTTCAGCGATGCAGGCATTTGCTGAACGACGGCGGCACACTGATCATTGAGCACGGCGCAGTACACAATATTGAAGACAACTCATTTATACCTTCTGTGGTCAAAACCCTGAACGAGGCCGGATTCCAGGTATCCATTTTCAACCCGCTAAAGTCTACCGCCTATGGCGACGTGCTGCTGGTGGCTTCCGCAAAGAAATTTGAGACAGACAATAAATTCATTGAATCGAATATACTGCTGAAGGGCGGCCCTTTATCGGCCTATGAATTGCCAATCACTGCATTCAATAGCGAGGCCGCCAATATCCTTACGGATGATATCAACAATTCGGATATTTTGTTGAAGGCACATTACTTCTCCGTGAGAGAACGGATACGGGAGGGATTGGCCGAGCGCTATCAATAAAAAGGCGATCTGGCATTAGCTGCGAATACCTTTCGTATGCTGCTGTAAAGAGGACAATGTAACCGGTTTGGGGCCATATATGGTTCGTTTCGAGGCCGTCCCGGAAACATCGGAGCTGTGTGGGGAACGTCCCACCCCCTCGCTTGAAGAAAGCGCTGCGCGGCTTTCCTCAAGCATTCCCCCGCTAGCGGGGGAAATCACTTAGCATACACGTTCGTCACCAGACGATGCGTTGGAGCCAGTGGGTAGTGGGTTTCGCAAATGGGCATTGTACGTTTCATTCCGAGGGAACATTTTACCGGGTGGCGTATGCTAAGTGATTTCCTCCGCTGGTCGCTTGCGCCAAAGCTTCGGCCGCTGCCAAAGGCTTCGGCCGACGGAGGCAGCGACGGAGCACGGAGGTGGACTTTCGAGCGCTAGCGAGAAAGGACGGAGGTGGAATAGCCTACCAAAACACTTCACTGATAATAAGTACTGTTTGTGATTTCCAAGGATCGCATAACTCCAGTGAATGACATTGCCTGAAAGGGCGACCTTAGGATTGGGGGAAAGAACGTGATGTGCTACCACTCTCTACTATAATATCGCCCTTTCAGGGCTGACCATCTTATTCCTGGAATTTTTTCCTACCATAATACCGCCCTTTCAGGGCTGACCATCCTATTCCTTGCAATTTTTCCTCAAGCATTCCCCCGCTAGCGGGGGAAATCACTTAGCATACACGTTCGTCACCAGACGATGCGTTGGAGCCAGTGGGTAGTGGGTTTCGCAAATGGGCATTGTACGTTTCATTCCGAGGGAACATTTTACCGGGTGGCGTATGCTAAGTGATTTCCTCCGCTGGTCGCTTGCGCCAAAGCTTCGGCCGCCGCCAAAGGCTCTGGCCGACGGAGGCAGCGACGGAGCACGGAGGTGGACTTTCGAGCTTTAGCGAGAAAGGACGGAGGTGGAATAGCGTACCAAAACACTTTATTGATAGGCGACATTAGGGTTGGGGGAAAGAAAGTGGTGTGCTACCGCTCTCTACACGTCACCATAATGTCGCCCCTTCAGGGCTGACCATCTTTTTCCTGGAATTTTTTCCTACCATAATACCGCCTTTTCAGGGCTGACCATCTTACTCCTGGCATTTTTTCCTACCATAACATCGTCCGCCTCGGCGGACTTTGATTGTTCAAACTGAAGAATGTTCTGCTATTCATATTCCAGAATACTTCAAATAAAATGCGATAGTCCTGCGCCACATCCGGAGGCATTGACGTTTGCTCCACTCCGAAAATTTCTTGCTATATCATTTTATGGTAACAAAAGCCGCTTATCTTTGAGTAGTTTTTTTACTCATTGTTTTGATAGAAGCCCTTATTTCCTCCAAGACCCGTGTCAAGCTTTTGCTGAAATTCTTTCTGAATGTCAGCAACAAGGCTTATTTGCGTGGGCTGGAAGAAGAGTTTGGGGAAAGCTCAAACGCGATCCGGGTGGAGCTCAACCGGCTGGAAGATGCCGGTATGATCACAGGCGCCGTAGAGGGAAATAAAAAAATATTTAAGGCGAATGTGCGCCATCCGCTTTTCGGCGAGCTGCATAGCATCCTGATGAAATACGTCGGGATCGACAAGATCATCGAGAACATAATCCCTCAGCTCGGCGAAGTCAGCCGTGTATTCCTCACCGGTGAGTTCGCAAGCGGAAGAGATAACCCTATTATAGATCTGGAGATTGTTGGAAATGTTCGGCAGGAATTTCTCGCCGAACTGATAGATAAAGCACAAAGTATGTTGACACGGCGTATTCGTTATATCGTGTTTACAGAACAAGAGTATGACGCATTGCCGGAAACGCACCAACGGAAGCCCAAATTGTTAATTTGGAGTAACTAGTTGGCTATTAACTGTTTAACTCGAACTCATGGGACTGAGGGGGCGAAGCCATGCCAGTTCCGACGGCCTGGATTGGTACGCGGTGTACACGAAACCGCGCTGGGAGAAGAAAGTATTTGCAGCTCTTCAGGCACAGGGCATTGTGGCTTATTGCCCCATGACGCGTGTGGTAAGACAGTGGAGCGACCGGAAAAAAACCGTGGAACTCCCGCTCTTTAGTTCTTATGTGTTCGTCCGGATCAACGGGCTGGGACAGGAAGCGGTCCGCCGGACTCCGGGCGTGGTTAATTTCGTGTACTGGCTGGGCAAGCTTGCGATGATCCGCGATACGGAAATGGCAGCCTTGCAGGATTTCGTCGCAAAGCATAAGGAACTGGAAGTGAAAGCCCTGCCGTATGCCAAAGGCGATACAGTGGAAATCGACTCCGGCCTCCTGAAAGGCCAGAAAGGCATTGTACAGAAAGCCGGAAAAAAACGACTTGAGCTTATCCTCGAGCAGTTAAATGTGAAACTTATCGTTCCGATAGAATCAACGACCGAACGGAACTAAACCCCAAAAATTCATTGGTTTGAACTCAGACACTACAACGATTAAGCAGGAACACTGGACGGAAGTCATAGCGCCGAGCCGTGGCCTTCTGGACCTTCGCCTCCATGAAGTATGGCGCTACCGGGACCTGTTGTTCTTATTGGTAAAACGGGATTTTGTTGCCACTTACAAGCAGACGATCTTAGGACCGATCTGGTTTTTCCTGCAGCCGGTCCTGACGACCCTGACCTTCACGCTGATATTCGGCAGAATTGCAGGCCTGAGCACAGACGGCGTTCCAATGATGCTGTTTTATATGGCCGGCATCACCCTCTGGAACTACTTTGCGGAATGCCTGAACCGTACGGCAACTGTCTTTAAAGACAACGCCCAGGTATTTGGAAAGGTATATTTCCCCCGGCTTGTAATGCCGCTTTCTATAGTGGTGTCCAATCTCGTCAAGCTGGGCATCCAGTTTGCGCTGTTCCTGGCCTTCCTGGCGTATTTCATGATCACGACAGACCAGGTGCATCCCAACTGGGCCGTTTTCCTGACGCCGGTTTTGATCCTGATCATGGGCGGACTCGGACTCGGATTCGGAATGATCATTTCGGCTATGACGACGAAATACCGGGACCTCGTGTTCCTGCTTACGTTTGGAGTGCAGCTTCTTATGTATGCAACCCCGGTTATCTATCCACTTTCACAGATAGGCCCTAAATACCGTTGGCTGATAATGGCCAATCCGATGACATCGATCATCGAGACATTCCGGTATGCGTTTACAGGCAGCGGAACATTCAGCACGACCGGTCTGCTCTATAGCGCAGGCTTTGCTCTGGTAGTTGTCGGGCTTGGCACCGTGATCTTTAATAGGGTTGAGCGGTCCTTCATGGATACCGTGTAAGCACAAATCTGCTCTGCATCCGGAGTTTTTTCGACCTTTCTTAAGGTCTTCAGTAGACATTTTTTATGAGTGATATTGCAATTAAAGTTGAGAACCTGGGCAAGCTTTACCGGCTTGGTGAAGTAGGTACAGGCACCATTAGTCATGACCTGAACCGGTGGTGGGCAAAGCTTCGTGGTAAGGAAGATCCGTTTGCAAAGGTTGGTGAGACGAATGACCGTACGCAAAAGGGCAGCAGCGATTACGTTTGGGCCGTTAAGGACCTCAATTTTGAGGTAAAGAAGGGTGAAGTATTGGGTATCATTGGCCGTAACGGCGCCGGTAAGTCTACTTTGCTCAAGCTTCTTTCGAAGGTGACACAACCGACAGAAGGGAACATTAAGGTTAAGGGACGTATTGCCTCACTCCTTGAAGTTGGTACCGGCTTCCATCCGGAGATGACCGGAAGAGAGAATATTTTCCAGAACGGAGCTATTCTCGGGATGACAAAGACCGAGATAAAAAACAAATTTGACGAGATCGTTGACTTCTCCGGTGTGGAGCGATACATCGATACTCCTGTAAAGCGGTACTCCTCAGGCATGTATGTGCGCCTGGCCTTTGCCGTGGCCGCTCACCTTGAGCCGGAGATCCTGATCGTGGATGAAGTCCTGGCGGTAGGTGACGCGGAATTCCAGAAAAAGTGCATGGGGAAGATGAAGGACGTCAGTGTGAATGACGGCCGGACGGTGCTGTTCGTAAGCCACAATATGGGCTCAATCGCACAGTTATCTACGCATGGTCTCCTGATGCATCATGGACGGCTGGTCAACGACGGTAAGATCGATGATATCATCGAACAATACCTGAGCAGCAGCCAGACGGTTTCCTCCTACAAGGCTGAGGACATCGAAAACAAACCTACTCAGATACTGGAGGCTTTTATGGCGGATGCTTATGGCTTGCCGTCCAACACCTTCGGACTGGATGACGAAATTCACATGATCATTACGGTCAAGAATTTCTCCAAGGAAGGTGGTTTGCGTTGCGCTATCGGTGTCTGGGATAAAATGGACCAGCTGATTACCGTAAGCAGATTAGACATCCTCCCGGAGTCGGGCTATCAGACCTACAAAGTCACCATCCCGAAAGGGCTCATGATACCAAACAACCTTCGGGCGAGCGTCGTGCTGGATATCCCGAGAGTCAAGCTAATGGATTCAGCTTCAGAGATGCTTCATTTCGAGGTTGTTGACACCGGCACTGAACTGGCTGAACGCGGTGAAAGCCATATCGGCCTCATTTTCTCAGATATCCAATGGCAGAAAATGGATTAGGCCAAAGCAGGTTTGATCAATCCCGACGCTAAACACATTCCCTATTAAAATTTTAATATCAACACGTACATGATTAAGAAACTTGTTAAGTCTGCCTTTAATAAAGCCGGCCTCAACGTTACACGGTATGCTCCACCGGCAGTGACCGACGTCAATATACCTGAGTACCCAATGGATTATGAGCCCGAGGTTATTAATATCATCAAGAAGTCCAAGGGCTATACGATGACTTCGCATGAAAAGCTCTATCAGCTCGTGGGTATCGTCAAGTATATTGTTGACAATAGGATCAGCGGGGATTTCGTGGAATGCGGTGTATGGCGTGGTGGAAGTGTTCTCGTGATGATCGAAACGCTGAAGCTTTTGAAAGTGAACCATATCAAGCTGCATTTATTTGATACGTTCTCCAGCGAAGACATGTTTCAGACAACGTCCGCAATCGAGGAGGATAAGCCCTTCGAAGCAACCGGCCCCGTCGATGCGGATGTCCTTTCCGTTAGCCTCGAAGATGTAAAAAAGCTGATGAGGGAAACCGGTTACCCGCAGGAAAACATCATATTCCACGTGGGCAGGGTGGAGGATACGATTCCAAAATCATCCATTGATTCTATTTCCCTCCTGCGCCTGGACACCGACTGGTATGATTCCACGAAGCTCCAGCTGGACAGCTTCTACCATAAAGTTGAAAATAACGGCGTTGTCATCAGCGACGATTACGGTTATTGGGAAGGTCACAAAAAGGCTATTGAAGAGTTCCTGACAAACAGCAAATTGAAGCCGCTGCTTGTTCGTAATGACCAGCATTGCCGGTTTTTTATAAAGAATATTTCGCCTGTCGCGTGATTTCGAGTATTCGAACGCGATAGAGCAACGTGTTAAGTGCACACATGAATAAAAAAAAGAAGGTTGCTATTCTCTCCACCTGGGATCATGGTGGCTCGGGAACCGCAGCTTACAGTTTGACTAAGCTACTATCACGTGCAGGATACGAAACCTGCCTGATAGTCAGGGACAGAACCATAGGAGATGATCGCATAATCGCAGTAACTCCGAAGGCTGGGCGCTTTCCGATTTTGCGGAGGATCAAACGGAAGATCAATAGTCTTCTCACTAAGCCAGTTGAACGGGATGAGAAATACTATTTCCTTCAATTGAATGAAAATGAGTCGTTAGTGAAGGCTTCCGATATAATGGAACGCCTTCCTTTTAAGCCGGACATCATATTTACAGCATTGATCAGCGGATTTGTCAATACGGAAGTACTTGCAGATCTGGCCGAATTGACGGGGGCGGATGTCCACATGCTTTCTGTAGATATGGCGCCCTTGACGGGCGGTTGTCACTATGCTTGGGATTGCACCGGTTACCAACGTGATTGCGCGAATTGCCCGGCCATTTTAACTGAATCGCAAAAAAATATTGCGGCTGAAAACCTGGCAATCAAAAAGAAGAATATCGAAAGGGGTGGAATCAAGCTGCTGGTCGGTTCAGCGGCAGTTGAAGAAATGGCTCTGAAGTCAACTCTTTTTAAAGACCAGAAAGAGTATCTTGTTACGAACGGCTTTATCGATATGAAGACGTTCAACAGGGACAAGCGGTCGATTGCAAGAGAGGTCTTTGGCCTACCGAATGATATCAAGATTATTTTCACCGGCTCCTCCTATACTAAAGAACTTAGAAAAGGTTTTGTCTACTTTTTTGAGGCTCTGAATATCCTGTGGGATTCCATGGATCCCATATCCAGAGAACAAACCTGCATTCTTGTAGCGGGCAGTGGCTTTAATATCGCAGAGTTTGAAAGCCATATCAAGTTCCGGGTCATCACCATCGATTTTATTAAGGATTACAGGCTTCTGGCGCTCGCATATCAGGCTGTGGACGTGTTCGTATGTTCCAGCATCGAGGATGTAGGGCCGTTAATGGTTCCGGAAGCACTGGCCTGCGGAACGCCGGTTGTCGGATTTGACATCGGATACATGAAGGAGCTGGTTGTGAACGGATATAATGGCTTCAAAGTCCCCAATAAGGATTCAAGACAAATGGCCGATCGAATCAAAGCGATCCTCGAGCTCGACGAAAGAACATTTGAAGAATTCTCGGTGAATGCCACCCGGCATATCAAAGAATTTTCCTCAGAGGAGTTTATGGTAAAGGCCTTTAACAAACTAGCGTACCCTTCGCATGAGCTCGAAAAGAGTAGCCATACTGCAGTCTAATTATATCCCCTGGAAGGGATATTTCGACATTATCGGTTCTGTGGACGAATTCATCTTTTATGATGAAATGCAGTACACTAAGAACGACTGGCGGAACCGCAACAAGATCAAATCACCGAACGGGCTCCATTGGCTGACCATTGCTGTAAAACAGCATTCTCTGCAACAGAAGATCAATGAGACGGAAGTAGTCAAGGATGATTGGTCGAAAAAGCACCTGGAGACCATTCGCCAGTTTTATCGGAAGGCTCCCTTTTATAACACGTACAAAGACTGGCTGGAAGACCTGTATCTGGGTTGTTTTTCAAAGAATCTCAGCGAAATCAATTTGCACTTTATCAGCTCCATCTGTAATCAGCTCGGAATCAAAACCAAGCTGAGCTGGTCGCACGATTACGGGCTGATTGAAGGAAAGACGGAACGGCTTGTTGACCTGGTAAAGAAAGCAGGAGGCAGTGAATACGTTTCTGGTCCGGCGGCCGCAGATTATCTGGACCGGCCTCAGTTTGAAGCTGCAGGCCTCAAGCTCTCATGGATCAATTATTCGGGATATGCAGAATATCCTCAACTTTACCCGCCATTTGAACATGGAGTTTCTGTGCTTGACCTTATCCTGAACGTGGGAGAAGATGCGAAGAATTTCATGCAGTTCAGCAACAACAATTGACAATGGGCAAATTCGCTTTTATCGGATTCGGCGATCTGGGTAATTACGTCCGGGACACTATCCTGGACTTCCAGGAAGCCGGAGCGCACAGCCTCGTATATTTCGACGACAATCTGGCAGCTTCGGGCGACCCTGATGCGAAGCCTTTTGCATCTTACGTGGACGACGAGTATGCGGACTATGATTTTTATATCTGCCTCGGATACCGGCACCTTTCGTTGAAAGGTAACATTATCAACAAGTTGCTGAGCCTTGGCAGAAGCGTACCGCACTTCGTGCATCCAAGCTCTTATGTTCATCCGACCGTTAAGCTTGGTCCCGGCAGCTGGATCTATCCCGGTTGCAGCATCGACAGAAATACGGTGATCGGCCTCGGATCCTGGATTGCCAATGGCGATGTTATTCCGCACGATTGCCATATCGGAGAGTGTTGCTGGTTCGGAGCCAGTGTTACATTGTCCGGAAAAGTGCATGTCGGCAACCGCACCTTTATCGGTTCCGGCTCTGTCGTGTCCAACGCGCTTCAAATCGGCTCTGACGTGATCATCGGCCTCGGGTCTGTGATTACAAAGAGCGTAGCTGATCAGCAATCCGTGATCGGCAGCCCAATGCGAATTCTGGAAAATAAAATACAACTCATTTAAATCATCCTATGGTAAACAACGAATACTATGGCGTACTGCCACAAACGGTGATCAATACAGACCTCGACAGGAACCTCGAGGAACTGTCCCTCCTCGGCTATACCGTGATCGAAAATGTGATCGGTGCAGAGGAACTGGCTGTTCTGCGCGAAAAGCTGGATGCGGCTTACGCGACTCAGCAGGCCGAAGTAGAGCCTCGCTACAAGCTGGAGGATATTCAGGAGGAAAACCAGGTGCGTGGTCCGCTCTGCTATGATGATCATTTCATCGACATCGCCGCTAATGAGCGTGTTATCGAAGTAATCCGGAACTGCCTCGGCAACTACTTCCTCATCCACCTGCAAATCGGCATCATCAATCAGCCGTCGACGCCGAATCGCCAGGCGGTATGGCATCGTGACCTTCTCTATCAGGATTTCGTTATCTCCCGCCCACTGGCTGTAAGCGTAATGCTTTGTATTGACGACTTCAATGAAGAAACCGGAGGGACCATCGTTGTACCATACACGCACAAGATCGAGCGGATGCCTTCCAAAGAGTTCATTGAGAAGACCGGCGTCACAATCAACGCAAAGGCTGGCTCTGTATTCCTGATGGATTCCATGCTGATCCATAAGGCCGGTTACAACAAATCCGGTCGGATTCGTCGTGGCCTGAATACCATCTATGCATCAGGAATCGTCAAGCAGCAAATAAGCTTCCAGTCTCAACTTAATGGGAAGCATAAGGAAGATCCATTCCTGAACATGCTGCTCGGATATGACGCAGAAGCTTCCGCAAGCGTGGCGGCCTGGAGAGATCGCCGTTTCAATAAGCTCTACAAAACAGTCTAAAAAATCGAGGGGGCTGCTTTGTATTCACAGAGCGCCCCAGCGTTGAATGCGTCGTTTCAGCTTTCACGGAATTGACCAGATATTTCCACTAAATAATGTTCACTGAAGATGAATCAAATTCCGTTCAATAAGCCCTTTATGTCCGGGCGTGAGACGGCTTATATCGCTGATGCCGTAGCCACCGGGAAGATCTCCGGTGACGGGCTCTTCACGAAGAAATGCCATGAGTTTTTTGAAAGCCGTTTCGGTTTTAAAAAGACCTTACTGACCACGTCCTGCACCCACGCCTTGGAAATGGCGGCCATACTGATCGGCATCGAGCCGGGTGACGAGGTCATTATCCCGAGCTATACGTTCGTCTCGACAGCGAACGCTTTCGTTTTACGCGGAGCCAAAATCGTCTTTGCCGACAGCAGCGGAGAGAATCCCAACATCGACGTCAACCTCCTGGAAAGCCTGATCACGGAAAAGACGAAGGCTATTGTTCCCGTACACTACGCCGGCATCGCCTGCGATATGGACGCGATCATGGAGCTGGCCGCGAAATATAAGCTCTGGGTTGTGGAAGACGCCGCCCAGGCGATTGACAGCTATTACAAAGGCCGTCCGCTGGGAAGCATCGGCCATCTGTCAGCTTTCTCGTTCCACGAGACCAAGAACATCATTTCCGGTGAAGGCGGGATGCTCGCAATCAACGATGAAGCCTTTTGCGAAAGAGCCGAGATCATCCGCGAAAAGGGAACGAACCGCTCCCGATTTTTCCGCGGCGAAGTAGATAAGTATGGCTGGGTGGATATAGGCTCGTCCTATCTGCCCTCAGAGATCATTTCCGCATTCCTCTTCGCGCAGCTGGAAGAGCTGGATCGCATACAGGCAAAGCGAAAGCTGCTCTGGGAGCGATATTTTGCCAACCTCAGCAAGATCTCAGCCCTCTACGAATTCAGCTTACCCCATGTAGATCCGTTTGCCACCAACAACGGCCATATGTTCTATATCGTCTGCAAAAACGGACAGGAACGGGACGGCCTTATTGCGCGGTTGAAGGAAAGCAAAGTGCATGCGGTATTCCACTATTTATCCCTGCATGCCAGCGCCTATTTTAACGAAAAACACGACGGGCGCGATTTGCCGCAGAGTGACCGGTATTCCGAGTGCCTGCTTCGCCTCCCGATGTATTTTGAGCTCAGCCTGGAAGATGTGGACAGCATTTGCGAACTGATCGCCGGCTTTTTCGAATCGAGGATATCCGCACGCTCGTTGGAGCGTGCTGCGGCTGAATAGGTACGCGGGTGGAAATGGTTCGTTGCGATACCGTCCCGGAAACATGGGATCGTGGGGACGTCCCACCCCCTCGCTTGAGGAAAGCGCTGCGCGGCTTTCCTCAAGCATTTCCCCCGCCAGCGGGGGAAATTACTTAGCATACGCCTTGGAACTGTTCGATACCTTGAGGCCAATCTGAATTCGCTGCCAAATCCAGTTGGCTATAACCTCTGAATAGCGCCTTTCAGCGGGTGGGCTTATGCTAAAGGATTTCCTCCGCTGGCGGAGGTGGACTTTCGAGCTTTAGCGAGGAAGGACGGAGGTGGAACTGAAACAATCCGGAACGCGACAGCCATTCTTTCGGAGCTAAAGAAATTTCTGCAGGTATTTGAAGGCAGTATCATATTCGATTATCTTTCGGCATTCTATATCCGGATTGATAGACATTGACTATTGGTCTGGTTCTGAACACTATAACCCCCGCGCATCCCAGCGCTTTAGTGCAATATGAATAGCGTCGCATTGAGAATAGAGAATCTCAGCAAGCTGTACCGTCTTGGTGAAGTTGGCACGGGTACGATCAGCCATGACCTGAACCGCTGGTGGGCCAGGGTGCGTGGAAAGGAAGATCCTTTTTCCCGCGTCGGCGAGGTAAACGAGCGCAGCACGAAGGGGAATAGCGACTATGTCTGGGCGCTTAAAGATGTCAGCTTCGAAATTGGCAGAGGTGAAGTGGTGGGCATCATCGGCAGGAACGGCGCGGGTAAGTCGACGCTGTTAAAGCTCTTGTCCCGCGTTACCCAACCTACAGAAGGTCTGATCAAGGTAAACGGCCGTATCGCCTCCCTGCTGGAGGTCGGCACGGGCTTCCATCCTGAAATGACGGGTCGGGAAAATATCTTTCAGAACGGGGCGATCCTGGGCATGACCCGGCACGAGATAAGATCAAAGTTTGACGAAATTGTAGACTTTGCCGGTGTCGAGCGCTACATAGACACGCCCGTGAAACGCTATTCCTCCGGGATGTATGTGCGCCTGGCTTTTGCCGTAGCTGCATTCCTGGAGCCCGAGATCCTGATCGTGGATGAAGTGTTGGCTGTCGGAGATGCCGAATTCCAGAAGAAATGTTTGGGGCGCATGAAAGATGTCAGCGTAAACGACGGACGTACGGTGCTTTTTGTAAGCCATAATATGACGGCCCTTAAAACGCTTTGCGACCGGGCTATCCTCTTAACCAATGGAAGCCTGAAAAGCCAGGGGCCGACCCACGCCGTCGTCAACGAATATCTCCAGTACTTTGCTACCCGGAGTAAGGTCGCTTTTAAGGATGTAAGGCAGGATTACGCCAACGAATTCTTTGAGTTCGAATCGCTTGAAATGATCACAGAGTCCGATATCGATGGCTCTTTCTATATCAACAAGCCACTGACGATGAAGTTTACCGTCATTAATAAGTCGGTGACGCAAGAGATCAACGTCAACCTCATTTTTGAAACGGTGGATGGTACGACGGTATTCGTGTCCTACTCCGAACCGCAATACATTGGGCTTGGCCGCTTTACGGCCTTATGCAACATCCCGGCCAATTTCTTCAATGATGAAATTTATTCCATCAGCACGCTGGCCGTCGTAAGTCGGAGCACCCCGGTATTGTATTGTAAGGGCGTAATGACCGTAGAGGGAATTGAACCTCCCAGAGAAACTGGGTGGATGGGTAAGACGCCCGGAGTTGTCCGTCCGCAGCTCGATTGGAGCATACATCGCTAGAGCGCGGGAGCGTTTTTGGGAGCGTCCCACCCCCTCGCTTGAAGAAAGCGCTGCGCGGCTTTCTTCAAGCATTTCCCCCGTGCTCCGTCGCTGCCTCCGTCGGCCAGAGCCTTTGGCGGCGGACGAAGCGCTTTGGCGTAAGCGACTCGCGGGGGAAATCACTTAGCATACGCCTTGGGGCTGTTCGATACCTTGAGGCCAATTCGAATCAGCTGCCAACAATTCCGTCGCCCTTACAGGGCTTGAGGTCCGAGCCCTGTAAGGGCGACATCCCTAAGCGAGGGGCATCGCCCCTCGAAACCTATTCCTCGCAGGGAAGAATAAACTAAACGATGAAAAGTTCTTAGATTTATATATTGGTTACTGATAAAAATTTAACGTAGAGTATTTTAATTGACCTGATCGCGCGCAAGAATGGATTTGGAATGCAGGAAAGTATATCTATCTTAACCAAACTTTCACAGAACCACCCGAAAGAACCCCTACTGTATGCCCCGGTCCACTATTAATGTTACCAAGACTTTTCTCCCTCCCATTGAAGAGTATACAGCACGGCTGAAGACATCCTGGGATAGGGGTTGCATGACCAACAATGGTTTTTTGCTTCAGGATCTCGAGCGCGAGCTGAAGGAGTATCTGGGCGTTCCAAATATTATCGTAACGACCAACGGAACCTTGCCGCTGCAAATCGCACTGAAGCTATTGGGCGACAAAGGCGAGATTATCACCACGCCATTCTCTTACGTAGCGACAACCTCCTGTATTGTATGGGAGTCTTGCACGCCGGTTTTCGTAGATATTCATCCTGAGTATCTTACGATAGATGAGACTAAGATTGAGGCGGCCATTACGCCAAGAACAACAGCGATCCTGGCGGCCCATGTCTTTGGGAATCCCTGCAATGTGGAAGAAATAGAGCGGATTGCCCTGAAACATAACCTGAAGGTGATCTATGATGCGGCTCATTGCTTTGGGGTGAAGTATAATGGACGATCCATTTTTAGCTACGGAGACGTAAGCACCTGCAGCTTCCACGCGACCAAGATCTTCCATACGGGAGAGGGCGGGGCGATGTTCACCAATGATGATGAGCTGAATCATAAGCTTTTCTACAGCCACAATTTCGGGCATAGCAGTCCGGTGAGTTTTCACGGCGTTGGTATCAATGCCAAGACTTCGGAATTGCAGGCGGCCATGGGCCTTTCGGTGCTGCCCTATATGGAGACCATTTACGGTGAACGACGGAAGGTCATTGAGCAATACAATGATCTGCTGGATTTTTCCATTCTGCAGAAAATATCCATACGCCCGGGAACGGAATGGAATTACAGCTATTATCCGGTCATTTTAGAAACTGAGGCCCAGTTGCTCGAGCTGATGGACGCGCTGAAAGCGGAGGATATTATTCCGCGGAGATATTTCTATCCGTCATTGAATACACTGAACTACGTGCAGGGAGGCCAAATGCAAGTGTCGGAATCTGTTGCTGCGAGGATTCTTTGCATGCCGCTCTATGTGGGACTTGAGCCGGCCGATATCAGGCTGATCAGCAGTATCTGCAATCAGGTGATTCACAAGGTTTCAATTAAGAAAGCAAAGTCTATTAAGCGGATCTTGCCTAAGCCAAGGCAGGCGTCAATACGGTTATAGAATGGACGGCGGTTTTGATTTGATGAGCATGCCGTTGTGAAGCATTGGTTTTGCGTCGGGAACGTCCCACCCCCTCGCTTGAAGAAAGCGCTGCGCGGCTTTCCTCAAGCATTTCCCCCCCGAGCGGGGGAAATCACTTAGCATAGAGGTCGTTCACTAACCGATGCTTTGGGGGACAGTCGGACATCACTTCCGATGAGAGGCTTTCAGCGGGTGGGCCTATGCGGAGGGATATCCTCCGCGAGTCGCTTGCGCCAAAGCTTCGTCCGCCGCCAAAGGCTCCGGCCGACGGAGGCAGCGACGGAGCACGGAGGTGGACTTTCGAGCGCTAGCGAGAAAGGACGGAGGTGGAACAGCAGACGGAAACACTCAAAACAGACTAAATAGGACAGGACAATTAGATACGACAGACAGGCATTAAACTAAACTTAAACTATTGGCAGAAAGGAAAAATAAGCGTCTCGCGTTGATGCAGCCCTACCTCTTTCCCTATATAGGTTACTATCAGATGATCGGGGCGGTAGACAAATTCGTTGTATATGACGATGTGTCTTTTATCAAGCGGGGTTGGATCAACCGGAATAATATCCTGCTGAATGGAGAGCGTCACCTGTTTACGGTGCCGCGGATCAATGGGGGGTTCGGGTCTCTTATCTGCGAGAATGTGGTAGACGACGCCGCCCATTGGCGGCCCAAGTTTCTCCGGACTATTGAGCATGCGTATAAAAAAGCGCCCCAGTATTCGCTGGTTTTTCCGCTTATCCACGAGATAGTTGCCAACGGGCCAATTGAGATCGGAAAGCTGGCGACCAATAGCCTTACCATGGTCGCGGATTACATCGGCCTCAAAACGGAGATTAAAGAATCGTCGATCGATTACAACAACAGACATCTGAAAGGTGAGGACCGCGTTTTGGACATTTGTAAATTGGAGGGCGTGGACACCTATATCAATTCTATCGGTGGCATTGGGCTTTATTCAAAGGAAAGATTCAAGAAAGAAGGCATCGATCTGTATTTCATCAAATCCTTGAATGTGACCTACCCTCAGTATGATAATGAATTTGTCCCTTCACTGTCCATCATCGATGTGCTGATGTTCAACAGGCAGGATGAAATAGCAGGTCTGATCGAACAATACGAACTGATATGACGGCGATCGGAGGATATTTTGGTCTGGAGTTGAGAAACGGCCCGGAATATCATCCTGATACCGTGAGATTGAATACCGGCCGAAACGCGCTCGAATACATTTTGCGCGGCCGCGGATACCGGAAAATCTATTTGCCATATTACGGCTGTCATGTGCTGCATCAGCCAGTGAAAAGACTGGGAGTTGCCTGCGAGTATTATCCGGTCGACGAGCAGTTGGAGCCGCGGTTTGATTATTCCCGCATAGGTCCGGATGAGTGCTTTCTGTACACGAATTATTTTGGCCTGAAGGATGCATTCCTGCCGGCTCTGAACGCGCAGGCCAGGAACCTGATAGTCGACAACGCTCAGGCTTTTTTTGCGAAGCCGGTGGAAGGCGTGGACACCTTTTATTCTGCGCGGAAATTTTTCGGCGTCCCTGACGGTGCATATGTTTATACGGATTGCCATCCCGACGGGACATTTGAACAGGACCATTCCAGCGAGCGGTGCGCGCACCTGCTGATCCGGGCGGATGAATCGGCCGAAAAGGGCTATCCTCATTTTGTTGAAAACGATGAAGCGCTCGACAATATTCCCATCCGCACGATGTCGCGGCTCACGGAAAGCATCCTGCAGTCCGTAGATTATGACTTGCATAAGGAGATCAGGCGACGCAACTATGCGTATCTCCACGCAGCGTTGGGCGAAGAGAACGGATTGAAACTGGAGTGTAATGCATCCTCAGTACCAATGGTATATCCTTATCTTGGCGCAGAGGAGGGATTGCGGTCGCGACTGATAAAAGAGCGCATTTATGTAGCGCAATACTGGCCGGAGGTGGGGGCCATTGCCGATGCAAACAGTGTGGAATACAGGTATGCAGCAGAGCTCGTGCCGCTTCCCATCGACCAAAGATTGTCTGTCCCGGATTTAGATATCATTATTAAAGCCATAAAGGATGCACATTAAAGGCAAACATGTAACCCTCAGGGCCATCGAACCAGACGACCTGCCGCTCCTGCACAAATGGGCGAACGATCCCGAGATATGGTACGGGCTCGGAGGCTGGCATTTCCCCGGTAGCCTGGATTATATGCAGAAATGGCAGGATGGCTTAAAAGCCGACCATCTCAACCAACGGCTGGCCATCGATACAGAGGATCTGGGAATGATCGGAACCGCCAACCTGGTGGATATAGACTGGAAGAACAGGAACGCCTTTCATGGGATGATGCTGGGTGACAAAGCGATCCGGGGAAAAGGATATGGCGTGGATACCGTAATGGCTGTCATGCGCTATGCATTCGAAGAGCTCGGGCTGGAACGCCTCGACGGCTCCATGATCGAATACAATACCGCGTCTCTGAAATTGTACATCGGCAAATGCGGCTGGAAGGAGGAAGGGAGACAGCGTAACTGGTATTTCCGCAAGAATCGCTATTGGGACAGGATCCTCGTCGGCGTTACGCGCGGAGACTACTTTGACCTGATGGGGCAGAAAAATTACTGGGAAGAAAATGACGCTAAATAGCCCCGGCACCCTCCTCATCACGGGCGGCGCCGGATATATCGGGTCCAGGCTGCTGCAGCGCGCTATTGACGCGGGCTACCTGGTGCACATATTGGATAGCATAGACCCCGGGGAGTCATTGCTGAGGGACTTGTACCTGCAACCCGGCGTACGGTTTTTTCGGGGCAGCATCACCGACCGGGAACTGCTGATCGAAAGCACGCGCGGGGTTGACACCATCGTCCACCTCGCCGGCGTGTCGGACGGCAGAGCCGGAAAGGAAAATCCGGAGCTCACCCGAAAAGTGAACAGTGAGTCCATCGGACAGTTGCTGAACATATCGAAAGCCGCTGGTGTGAAAAGGTTCGTATTCGCCTCGACATTCGGGGTGTATGGCAATAAATACAACAGCCCCCTCCATGAAGGCCTGGAGATAAATCCGGTCGACCCTTACTCGGAATCGAAGGCGACGGGCGAGCGGGCGGTTCATGAAGCGAATACAGACGATTTCTGTACCACTTCTTTACGCATCGCAATGGTGTACGGGCTCGGTCCGAAGGTGCGGGAAGACTTCCTGGTTAACCAATTGTGCCTCACCGCCGTCTCGGAGGGCTCTCTCACGATTATGGGTGGCGGGCAAAAACGACCGCAAATCCATGTGGACGACCTGGCTGGTCTGTTTCTTTCGTTATTGCAAACCGATCGCGAAAAGATCAGCGGGCGGGTATTCAATGTCGTCGAATCTAATCCCTCTCTCAGTGAGATAGTGGCTATTATTCAGGAATTGCTGCCGGAGACTCAAATAAGCCTCCTGCCTGCGCGCCCCGGAGAGGATACGTTTGAAATGGACGGCAGGCTACTGTACAGGCAACTGAATTTTCGCCCCGCCACATCGCTAAAGACGGGCATTCAAGGACTTATCGATCACTACAAATCCACTATAAAGAGGGCGGAGGCTTTTCGGATTTAAATTCCGCGGTCAATTGTGTGACATTTCATACTGAAGAATTGTTTTGGTATGGCCGATGTTCGTAGTTAACTCCTTGTAAGCTAGCGGTTTATTTTTTTCCTTGAAATAAATGTAAATATGAACAGGATTTAATTATCTTGGTAGTCGCTATTCTCATTAAGCATAGCGATTTGAACCTCAACCCTAAATCCAGAGAATGTGAATATTCAAGGCAATCAGATCAGGCTGCGAAAGGTCCGGTACGAAACTTCCTTTGTGGCATAAGGGAATATACCCCAATGAACGTGGGGACTTGCTGCCAACACATATCGAAATCCGCAGAGCATATTACTTGAACGATAATGTCGTTTCGATTTCACAGCCGGTTGCTTTCCTTTGAAAGCTTGAATTTCACTTCCAATAAAACACAGTAAGGCTCATTATGCAATGGACAAGACGGGGCGTAGTTTTTAAGCCGGAGTCAAAATTTGACTGGAGCCGTTCGCATGCGCAGGTTCCGTTCGGGTTCCCAATCGACGAGGATACGATCCGTATTTATTTCGGCACCAGGGATGCGAAGAGCAGAACGGTCACATCTTTTATCGAGGTGGCTGCGAACGATATCGGTAAGGTCAAATATGCGCATGATAAGCCTAGCCTCGGTCTTGGAAAGCTGGGTACACATGATGAAAGCGGGGCGATGCCCTCGTGCGTAGTCCGCCATGAGGACAAGATCTATCTCTACTACACAGGCTGGAATGTCGGCGGTAATGTTTCTTACCGGACGGCTATCGGTCTTGCAATCAGCCTCGATGGAGGAGTTACTTTCGAGCGGATCAGCGATGGCCCTATCATCGACCGTTCCTTGCATGACGCCTGTTTTGCCTGCCAGCCGTTTGTGATGAAAGAGGGAGATAAGTGGCGGATGTGGTACCTGTCCTGTACGAAATGGGAAATGATCGACGGCCATCCCGAACCATTCTATCATGTCAAATATGCAGAATCTGCAGATGGCATTAACTGGGAGCGAAATGGTGTCGTCAGCCTTGATTTCGACGGCGAAATAGATGCGGTGGGCAATCCAACGGTCTTGAAGGAAGGAGGCATATATAAAATGTTCTATTCCTATCGTAAGGCCGATGGGTATCGCCGGGATCCCTCGACGGCCTACAAGCTGGGCTATGCGGAATCGGAAGACGGAATCAAATTCACAAAGAAGGACGGTGCGGTAGAGCTGAGCGGTGAAGCCGGCGAATGGGAATCCATTATGCAGGCTTACCCCCATGTCTTCACGCTTGACGGTAAATACATCATGTTATATAACGGGAATGGCTTTGGCCAGTCCGGCTTCGGTTACGCGGTATCAAATGGAAAATAATCTGAAAGTTGCCATTCTGATGGTAACGTACAATCATGGTGAGTATGTCCGGCAGGCCATTGAATCGGTTGTTACGCAACAGACCAGCTTTCCTTTCCTGCTGATCATTGGAGAGGACTATTCCACCGATAATACCCGCGATATATGTATAGAGCTCAGGGATAAGTATCCCGATAAGATCCAGCTGAGCCTGAACGAGCATAATTTGGGTGTGGCGAGGAATGCGAAACTGATGCACAAAGCCTGCTTTGACAGCGGGGCGACCTATGTTGCTATTTGTGAAGGGGATGATCGGTGGACCGATCCACTGAAGCTGCAGAAGCAGGTGGAATTCCTGGACAGCCATCCCGACCACAATATTTGCTGGACACGGTACGCGCTGGAAACCGAAAAAGGTGTTGAAACGCTCGACTGGTCCGCTCCGGCCTTTCAGCAGGATGTGACGCCGGTAACGCTGGACAATCTTTTTGACCTTAGCCGGACCTACCCGGTAACGGTTCTCTGGCGCCGGGTAGCAATTCAATTTGACACCCTGAAGCAGCTCCCGCTTTCGAAGGACATTACGCTTTACTTTATTGCACTTTCTACGGGGAAGGCTGCGCTTCTGAACTTCACCAGCGCCAACTATCGCCTACATGCGACTGGATACTACTCGGCGGCGGGGGAGTTTACACAAAGCGTTGGAAACTATTACTCTCTGAAGGAAATAATTCGTAACATTCCGGTTTGTGACACTCCGCGCATGCGCTCGCAGCTAATGAAATGCCTGGAGCGAGCCTTATTTGCTGCCTGTAACCAACAGATGGATGCCAATGCATTCAGTCAGGTTATCATGGTACATAAAGAACTATTTCAAATTGCGCCTGTTAAGAGAAAGCTTTTAGGTATAGAGGAATTAGCGAAGCAATCGATTAACAGGCTCAGATATAAGTTAAACGAGAAATCAATGCTGTGAACACTACAACAATAAACCTGGCCCTCGCCTTCAATCAAAATTATGTCCGCCATTTTTTCGCGTTAATCACTTCAATTTTTGTCAACAATCGCAATCACAACTTCATTGTCCATTGCATTGTTGCCGACCTGTCCGAAACGGATAAAGACCTGATAAGCACGTTCGCCGAGGAGAATAATTCAGAAGTTCGGTTTTACGAGATCAGCCAGCCTTTTGTAGAAAAGTTTCTGTTCGGTAGTAGCTGGTCGCCGGCCAATTACTACAGACTGTTTTTTTCGTTGCTGGCTCTGGTGGATGTGGAAAAGCTATTATATCTGGACACCGATATTATAGTGGTCAACGATCTTGCACCTCTATATAACACACCACTAGATGAATATGCGGTCGCGGCGGTGTATGATGACTATGTGAAAAACGCGCCGCAATTGGGAATTCCCGAGGAAGGAAATTATTTCAACTCCGGTATGATGCTCATCAATATGCCGGTTTGGAAGAAGGACAAGGTAGCGGAGCATGTGTTTGCATACCTGGCGAAATATCCGGAGCGTATCAATTACGCGGATCAGTGCGCATTGAATGCAGTCTTGATGAATCGTTGGAAGAAGCTTGACTGGCGCTATAACGTGCTCCATTCCCGGATTCCCGACGCTATGTCGCGGTCCGAGAAGAAGCAATTCCTGGCCGACAAGGTAGTGATACACTATACGATGGACCGGCCCTGGAAAATGCTTTGCCGGAATCCATACCGTGATCTGTATCACAAGTATCTTGATTTGTCTCCTTTTAAGTTTACAAACCGATATGTCGACTATTCGATACAAAAGGTGCCGCGTTTTTTGAAAATAAGGGTCGCAGAATGGTACTTCAACATGCCCGTATTGAAAGTTTTGTGGCGCCGTTTTAAGGGTCTGAAGACTTACTTGTCGAAGGGTCAGAGTGCACATTTACGGTAATCCGCGGCCAGGCCGGCAACGGAAGCTGTTCCGCGCAACTTTACTATTAAAAAAAGGGCGTGATTTTACTGCCGCTGTAGTAACCTCGCTTTACCAGGCATGATATAACCCAGGTTCTAAAAGTGACGCAAGAAGTTTGCCCTTATGCGTTTATCTTTGATGCGGGAATATGATGCCCGATATTAAAATGAAAAAAGTAAACGACACGGACTGCAAACGGTGTCTACTTTTCGGGTTTGAGGCCATTTCAGGATCTATTATTTTCCCTTCTCCGCTGGTGCCACCCTGTCGATTTTGCCTCAGATAAGATCAGGCATCGTCATATAACAAAGGGACCGAAAGACAGACTTGGCTACCAATTGCTAATAAATTTACAAGATAATATATGACGTTAGTTGCCTTTACGATTTGTTCTAATAATTACTTTCATTTTGCCAAAGTGCTGGCAAAGAGTTGGTTACAATATCACCCGGAGAGCAGATTTGTCATTCTGCTCGTGGATGTATTTTCAGACAGCGTAAAATATGATTTCGATGACCGCGTGGATGTGTGGCCTCTTGATCGCTTGCAGCTAAATAATCTGGATAAGCTGGTATCTCAATATAATATCATCGAGCTGAACACAGCTGTCAAAGCAGACGCATTTATCCAGATATTTCAGCATTATAAGGCAGAAAAAGTCTTGTATTTAGATCCGGATATCCGGGTTTTTTCTCCTTTTGTGGAGGTTGATGAATTGCTGGATACTTATAATATTATAGTAACGCCTCACTATTTCACGCCGATCGATGATGGTCACCCCACTTCCGATGTGCATATGTTGGGAAGCGGGCTGTTCAACCTTGGGTTCATAGGCCTTTCAAGTTTTGAGAAAGTAAAGGGCTTCCTGGAGTGGTGGCGTGCGCGTCTTTACAAATACGCATACTTTGATTTGCCGAACAACATGTTCTACGATCAGTCGTGGGTCAATTATATCACGGTATTTTTTGACAACTACTTTATTCTGAAACATCCCGGCTATAATATGGCCAACTGGAATTTTCACGAACGTCGTATATCCAAAGATGACTCCGGAAACTATGTGGTCAATGAAAAATACCCACTGCGATTTTTTCATTACAGCGGGTATAAGCTAAAGCACCCCGATTTGTTTGCGTTCTACCATACGCGGTTTTCTTTCGAGACCCGACCTGATGTCGTGCCTTTATATCTCGACTATAAATCGGAGCTTCTTAATAATAAGGGTGACGAATTCAGCAAAATACCATGCGTCTATCACGAACGTCATAAGCTGGTGCGTGCGGAACAGGAGCTCAAGGAGTGGAAGGAAACGCCTCTGAAGATCAGGCTCGCCAGGAAAGCGGCCAATCTGGCGAGAAAATTTATATTCAGTGGAAAGTAACAGCAAAGAGAGAAAGGTGCAGATTCATGTTGGAATAGCTTACGACCAGAATTATCTACCCCAATTCTATGCGCTGGCTGCTTCGATATTTGCCCGCAACAGGCAACATGAGGTCGTCATCCATGCTATCGTCACAGGAGTGACCGAAAGCTCGAGGGCTGATATAGCAAAATATGTCGGGTCCAATGGAGCGCAGATCCACTTCTATGAAGTAGATGAAGAACAACTGTCGAAGTATGTGCTTGTCAACAAATGGACGCCTGCGGTTTACTACCGCCTGATGTTTCCCCTGCTGGTCCCGGCGGACGTGACGAAACTGCTTTATATCGACTCCGATACCCTCGTCCTGAATGACCTTAGCAAGCTTTATGATCAAAACACCGACAATTTCCCCGTAGCGGCTGTTTACGACAACTACGTGAAAAAGCAGGAGCTGTTGGGCATAATGGAGGAGGGACAGTATTTTAATTCAGGCGTGCTGCTCATGAACATCCCGATGTGGAATGAGCAAAGGATCTCTGAACAGTGCTTTGACTATCTGGCAAAATACCCGGAACGAATCCGCTTCGTTGATCAATGCGCCCTGAATGCGGTATTGAAAAATAACTGGAAAAAGATGGATTACAGGATGAACTGTCTTCATTCTTATTTGCCGGATGGGATGAGTCGAAATGAAATGAGAACATTCATCCGGGACGTGGTCATTCTGCACTTCACCCTGCAACGGCCCTGGAAGATGCTTTGCAGCAATCCTTATCGCAAGCTTTACCACTACTACCTCGCGTCATCGCCCTATGAGCTGAAGGAGAAATACGTGGACTATTCCATCAAAAAGACGCCGCACTTTCTGAAGATAAGGGCGATGGAACTATACTTCAATATGCCAGTCGTCCAGAAGCTATGGCGCTCTATCAAACGCTGACCCGGACGCATCACGTAGTATAGATATCAATCAAGACTTTAGACAATGACAGTTCTAGTACTCCAATCATTTGGAAGGGAGAATGAGTATCGTCGGGCAATCCTGACGATACTCAGCTTTTTCACGCATGTTGCTGCCCCCTACAGGGATACGAAAGCCCTGCTTTTTACAGACAACCCGGGATATTTCGAGCCGTATTTAGCGGATCTGCCCGTGGAGTTCGTTCTGCTGACACCGGAGAAGATCAAAACCATGCGCGGAAACATCGACTTCCTGCACCGCATGAAGATCGCGATGATAGAGGAGGCTTTTCAAAAGACGAACAGCAACCTGCTTTACGCCGATTCCGATACGTTCTTCACTGCAGATCCGACTCCGCTCATGCAGCGCCTGAACAGCGGGAAAAGCTATATGCACCTGCGGGAATATGCATTTGATTACCTGAAAACGCTCAGGATGCCGGCTGCCGCTACTTTTCATGAATTCGTAGAGCTGATCGAGACAAAAACTTTCACGCTTACCGACGGCTCAGACTTTCGCGTAACGACGGACATGTTCTCGTGGAATGCGGGAGTGATGATGTTTCATGCCAGCCATCAGTCCATCATTCCCGACGTGTACGCGCTGACGGAGCAGTTCTATCCGCCTACGAAAAATCATGCGAGTGAGCAGTATGCCTTTTCGCTTATGTTGCAAACCCGCACCGACTTGCAGGCATGCGAGCCGGTAATCTATCATTACTGGTATAAGATCAAAAAGCAGATCGCCGATGTGTTCCTCGCTGATCAGCTGGAGCGATTGACAAAGCTCAGTCTGAAGGAGCGGATGCCGATCGTCCGGGAATGGACGATCAGCCTCCCGAGGCTTTTTGAAGAGCACGAATTCGCCCTGAGGGACAATGCAGTTCAGGCATTTAATGAAAATAAATTCGGCGAAGGATATAAGTGGACGTTCAAAGCGCTCACCAAGGCGCCAATCTCCGACATGGTGTTCGTGAAGGATGTGCTGTACCACACGAAGAGGTGGGTAACTGCAAGGAACAAATAGTCCCAAGGCTGTCGCAGAAATATCAATGCCAAAAACAGAATAGATTCGAATGGAGGAGTTTGCTGTAGGGAGGAAAGTCGCAATCTGGCCGCGCTTTATGTCCCGCAATGGCACCGCGCCAAAACACCCGGCGGTTGAGAGGAATTTCGGACTTGATTTGATGCGTTCCATAGCCATTATCCTGGTATTGATAGCGCACTCGCTTTACATGTACTATGATAAGTTGCCGGCTTTAATCGGCAACAACCTCTTGTTAGTGGGGGATTGGGGTGTACAGATGTTTTTTGTGTTGAGCGGGTTTCTCATCGGGTCCATAATGATTAAAGAGATTTCGCAGAAAGGGTTTAATCGCTCGGTCGTATTCAACTTCTTGAAACGTCGTTGGTTTCGAACGCTTCCGAACTACTACCTTTTCTTGACTTTGTATACCATTCTAGCAATCTACACCCCGCATACTTATTTGGCCGCAAAATATCTGAAAGGTGTTTTGACAGTGAATAACCCACTTGAACTGATTTATTTTCCGTTCTTCATTCAGACTTTCAGAGCCACCGACATATCGTTTTTCGGTCATTCTTGGAGCCTCGCTGTGGAGGAGTGGTTTTATCTTACTTTGCCCGCGATGCTATGGATTACTTCGTTGTTCTTTAAAAGAAAAGAGAATAAACTCAAATCCTGGATTGCCGCCACGATTGTAACAATGACAATTGTATTTATGTGTCTGCGCTTCGCCGGAATTGCCGAGGTTTTCGGCCAATACTACAAATTGTCCCTTATTTACAACCTCGACAACATCATGATAGGAGTGGGGCTTGCGTGGGTCATGAGGTACTATAAAGTGCAGTTGCTGAAGAATAAGAATGTGCTGTTGTTTACGGGAATGGCCTTGTTCTTGATCGGAATGTTCCTGGACAACAAGCTCGTCCTCATCGGACATCCGAGAATGGTCTGGCAGGGAATAGTAATACCAATGCAGGCTTTATCGTTCGCCGCTGGGTTACCGTGGTTCTATTCTCTGAAGCTAAAGAGGAAAACATGGGCGAGCAGGTTGATCACGGAAATCAGTATTACATCTTATTCCATCTACCTGGTGCATTTGCTCGTATTGATATTCGTAATAGATGGGGTCGTAGCTAAGTTCAGCATCACATCAGCATTAGGACTTGTGTCAATGGTCGTTTTGTTTATCGCTATTTCTTTGGTTGTAGCGTCGCTCAATTACCACTTATTTGAAAAGCGCATGACTGCGCTCAGAGACAAATTTTCGGCAAAGTAAATTTCATTTTATAACTCACAACTTCGATAGTAGATGAAAAAACGCAATTTATTGATATGTAAAATTTGTGGGCAACCCCTCTCGTGGGCCACACAATTATTACTAAAAGCGTCAATTATAAATTAAGAAAAGATTCTATTTTTTTAAGCCTTTCTTTGCCGGAATCGAAGAAAAGGCTATTAGAATGAGTCAGTTTATAATAAGGCGGGAGACAGTTATAATATGGAAAACAAGGTCTTTTATTGCCCGTCCTGACACTCACAGGGCAGGTGACAGAAACTTCGGACTTGATCTGCTCCGCGCAGCAGCTATCCTGTTGGTCTTAGTCTGCCATGGGGAGTATTTGTTTTATGATCGATTGCCGGCAGTGATCGGCAATAACCTCGCGCAAACCGGTCATTGGGGTGTGCAGTTATTCTTCGTACTCAGTGGATTTTTGATCGGGACGATATTTATCAATGAGATTTACACTAAGGGGTTCAATAGGAAAGTAGTTTTTAGCTTTTGGAAACGCAGGTGGTTTCGGACGCTTCCGAATTACTATCTGTTTCTTATTATATATGCAGCTTTGCTCGTGTACGCGCCTGCGGGTTACCTTCTTGACCGGCCTGTCGCAGGCGATATAATTCTGGAGAAGAGCCCTAAGCTCGTGCCTTTCATATTCTTTTCTCAAAACCTCACAACAACAAATCTTGGCTTTTTTGGGCATTCCTGGAGTCTTGCCGTAGAGGAGTGGTTTTATTTATCATTGCCATTTACATTTTGGCTCTCCACTGTAATATTTGGGAAAAAGCATAACAGAACTGGCAAGAAGTTGGCGTTAGCCATCATGATAATGACCCTGGTTTTTATTACGACACGGTTTGTCGGATTATCAGGTGTTTTTAAAAATTATGACAAGCATTCTGTTATTTACAACCTGGACAATCTGATGATTGGCGTTGGTCTCGCCTGGATCATGACCAACTACAAGGCGCAACTGATGGGGAAGAAGAACTTGTTACTGATCCTGGGAATTTCTCTGTTTTTAGTCGGATTGGTTCTACAGAATACGTTTATTCTTACCGGCCACCCAGACTTGGTTTGGGACGGAATCATCATTCCTTTGCAGAGTTTCGCATTCGCTTCAATTCTGCCATGGTTTTATGCATTGAAACTAAAAAAGAGAACTTGGTGGAGCAGACTCGTCACCGAGATCAGCCTCGCATCCTATTCCATGTATCTGGTGCATTATATTGTACTAACTTATGTCGTCGACCGGATCCTCCACAAATACGCTGTATCTACTGTTGAAGGGTCAATCTGCTTGTTCCTGTTGTTTGGAGTAGTTACACTGTGCGTGTCATCCCTTAACTACCGGCTTTTTGAAAAGCCGATGACATCACTCAGGGAGAGATTTTCAGCAAAGTAATTTTTTACCTTATTGATCAAGGCTGGACAGTAGCCAAAACGCAACAGTATTTACTTGTGAATGCGATTTGCGGAGGTCCACTCCCTTCGGAAATACAATTGTAACTAAAAGTGTCTATTATAAATTAGTGAAACTTTCTATTTTTTTGACTTTATTTTGCCGAAATCGCAGAAAGAGTTACAAAGAATGGATCAGATCTCGACAAGCCAGCACACAGTAGTTGTACAGAAAGGAATACACGTATCTGCCGTTCCTGCCACGCACAAGGTATCCGAGCGAAATTTTGGATTAGACCTCTTGCGCTCTATAGCAATTATGCTTGTGTTGGTTGCCCATGGATTATATCTGTATTATGAGCATTTGCCCTCATTTATTGGAAATAATCTGACGCTCGCCGGGCATTGGGGCGTGCAACTGTTTTTTGTGCTGAGCGGTTTTCTTATCGGAACAATTTTCATTAAAGAGATCGCTGTCAGAGGGTTTTACTGGAAAGTAGTTTTGAACTTTTGGAAGCGCAGGTGGTTTCGCACAATTCCGAATTATTATCTGTTTCTGGTAGTTTATATCCTGTTAGCTCTATTCACGCCAACTTCATTTTTGGTGGGAATGTGGAAAGAGAATGTTATGGTAGAAGGAAGCTGGGAGAAACTCTTATACTTCCCTGTCTTTCTCCAGAATTTTCGGATCCCGGAGGCTTTCTTTGGACAAACCTGGAGTCTTTGTGTAGAGGAGTGGTTTTACCTCACTTTGCCCGTGACTTTCTTGTTGGTCTCTGCTATCTATGGAAGGAGAAATCATATCGGTGGCAAAAGGATGGCACTTGTTATTGGTATAATGATCGTGCTTTTTGTCAGCCTTCGTTTTGCCGGGCTGACCAATCTGATTAGTCGCTATAACAAGCTTGCGATGATCTACAATCTGGACAACCTTATGGTAGGCGTAGGGCTCGCGTGGGTCATGATCAACTATAAAGCCAAGGTTCTGGCCAAAAGGAATTTATCAATGATCGGGGGTGTTGTTTTGTTCTTAGCGGGATGGCTGCTTCAGAATAAATATATTCTTACCGGCAGTCCCGTCGATGTTGTCGACGCCATAATTATTCCAATGCAAGCCCTTTCATTTGCTGCTATTTTGCCCTGGTTTTATGCGTTGAAGCTAAAAAAACGGACTATTGTCAGCAGACTTATCACCGAGATCAGTCTCGTTTCCTATTCCGCGTACCTGGTCCATCTGATCGTACTGATATATATAATAAACAAGATCAGCTCTTCAGTTAATACGCACTCGGTCGGGGTGTCAATATTTTTATTTTCAATATTTCTAATTATAACTCTTGGCATATCCTCATTGAATTATCGCTTATTTGAGAAGCGGATGACCGCGCTCAGGGATAATTTTTCTGTTAAGTGGATTTCTTACAGGAACTTGCGGGCTTTTAGGCGTAAAACAGATAGATGGACAAAAAAATCAAGGTCGGTTTTTGCGCAGCGTACGACTGGTATTTCCTGAAGCAATCGTTACCACCGGTCTACGAGAGCGCGGACGTCATTTGCATTGCTGTCGACCAGGACCGGATAAGCTGGAGCGGAAAGCCCTTTTCCATTGACGAAGCAGCATTTGCCGCCTTTCTGAAAGAAGTGGACAAAGACAACAAGATCCTGCTTTATGAAGATGATTTTCACAGGCCGGAATTGAGCCCGATGCAGAATGAGGTGCGGCAGCGTAACATGATGGCGTTAGCCATGGGCAAGGGCGGCTGGCACCTCCAGCTGGACTCTGACGAATATTTCATTGACTTTCCGGGCTTTGTTGCTTTCCTGAAACGGCATACCTACCAGAGGCCGGTCAATATCGCTTGTCCGCTGCTTATTCTTTATAAGATTGTGGACAATGGATTTCTGCTGATAGAAACGCCTAAGACCGAGCAGATAGAATACATCGCCATTGCGACGAACGAACCACATTACGAGTACGGCAGGAAGAACGGGTATTTTAATATCAAAACCGACTTCGCCATTGTACATCAGTCATGGGCAAGAAGTGAGGCGGAAGTGCAGCAAAAAGTTCAGAACTGGGGGCATAAAGAAGATTTCGATGTGCAGGCTTACTACGAGTCGTGGAAGGGCCTGAACGGAACGAATTACAAGCGATATCTCAACTTCCATCCGATAACACCGGGAAGCTGGGCATCTCTGCAAATGGTAGCTGCCCGATCAATAGCCGGGCTGATCTCCTATTTCAGACAGCATCCACCCCTCACCATACCTAAGAGCTATTTGCGGAAGGAAAACTCCATCTGGCGATCGCGAATAAAGGCTGTCCTTAAAAAGCTGGGATAATGGACGTTTCGGTCATCATCATTAACTATAACACCTACGCACTTACCTGCGCCTGTATACGCTCCGTCATTGAGCATACGAAGGGCCTGACGTACGAAGTGATATTGGTGGAGAATGCCTCGACAGAGCCATTCCCTGCGGAGGAATTCAGGGCAGAATTCCCGCAAGTAAAACTGATTCTCAGCAAGGAGAATCTTGGGTTCGCTGGAGGAAATAACCTGGGCATTCTATCCGCCACCGGTGAGTACATTCTCCTGCTCAACAGCGATACTTACCTCAAGGACAATGCAGTGCTGACTACCCTGCAGTATATGAGGGCGCATCCGGAAGCTGCCGTTGTCTCCGCACGGCTCATCTTTCCGGACGGTCGGCATCAGAGTGTCGCGCAACGGTTTCCATCAGTGAAGTATGGTCTGATAGAGCTGCTGCGGCTGCAAAAGATCATGAGCAAGCGTGCGGCCGGTCATTTGCTGCTGGGCGCATTCTTCGATCATGCGGAAAATGCTACCGCCGATTGGGTCTGGGGCGCGTATTTCATGTTCCCGCGAAAGCTGCTGGAGAAGCTGCCCGACGGCCGTCTGGATCAGACCTACTTCATGTATTTCGAGGACATGCAATGGTGTATGGATTTTCGTCGCCTGGGCTATGAAGTGCATTATTGCGCCGACGCAGAAGTGGTGCATCTGATGGGCGGAAGCTCAGGTTCCAAAAATGAGCTGATGCGTAAGAACGGATCCTTGTTCCTGCAACGTAATTACAGTCCCGGACAAATCCACTGGATAAAAAAACTGGAGCAATGGCTGACAAAATAAGCACGAGCGTTATCATCCCGACGTACAACGGCGCCCACAAGGTGGTGAATGTGCTGCGTGCGCTCGAGCAGCAAACACATATACCCGACGAGGTGGTAGTGGTCATTGACGGTTCTACGGATGGCACTGCGGCACTGCTGCGAAGCAATAGCTTTAACCTGCCCGATCTGCGGATCATTGAGCAGCCTAACGGAGGTCGCGCGCAAGTGCGTAACCGCGGCGCAAAGGAAGCAAGCAACGATCTGCTCATCTTCTTTGACGACGATATGCGCCCACAGCAGCAGTGTGTTGCTGAGCACATCGCGCATCATCTCCGCCATCCGGGGTCGATACTTACCGGCGGCGCCATGGAGGAAGTGACAGATCAAAGTAAGGATCTGCTGCGCTTCAGGTCCAGCCTAAGCGTAAAATGGAACGAGCCCCTGCTGCCCTACCGGGATAAAGCAATGCCTCGCGATACGACATTCCTCATGGCGGCCAATTGTTCCATGCTCAAATCCGTATGGGATAACATAGGCGGGCTGGATGAGAACCTGAATGATGCCGAAGACTACGATATGGCGACCCGCGCCGGCCGGATCGGCATACCCATGTACTTCAACCTGGACGCTTTCGCCTGGCACGACGATCCCGTAACCTGCGCCAGCTATATCCGCCGCCTCCGGCAATATGCGGCCGCCCAGCAAAAGCTGCAAAAGCTTAAGCCGGATCTGTACATGGCAACGCATAAATTAGCCACCCCGAAGCCCACCGGATGGAAGGCGATCTTCTTCAGGATGTTCTGCTTTCGCTTTTGGATAAAGTCGATCGATAAGGATTTCTGGACCTTTTTGCCGATGTCCAAAAGGTTCAGGCTGTACGATTGGGTAGTTACCTCAAATGGCAGCTTTTACCCGGAAAAAGTGGCCCTTTAAACCCAGTCCTGACAAACCTGATCTTTGAAACCCGTTACTTATATAATCTCGGACATCGGAAAGGCGCTCGCCTTCGAATGGATCGCCGAATCGATTGATACCCAAAAGTTCCGGTTGTCATTCATTCTGCTGAATCCCGGGCCTTCTGTCCTGGAAGATTTTCTGAGAGAAAAGGGCATTCCCGTACAAACGGTGATCTGCCGGAGCAAAAAGGACTGGCCAAAAGCCTTTGTCCAGGTGAGCCGGCTATTGAAAAAGTGGCGGCCGGCCGTGGTTCATTGCCATTTGTTGCAGGCCAATATCATCGGATTAACGGCGGCAAGGCTGAGGGGGATAAAAACAAGGATCTATACACGGCACCATTCTTCCCTTCATCACATATTTCACCCGAAAGGTGTCGCCTGGGATAAGCTGGCCAATCGCCTTGCCACCCGCATCGTCGCCATCTCCGGGATAGTAAGGGACATTTTGCTGAAATGGGAAGGCGCAGATGCCTCGAAGCTGGTGCTCATCCCGCATGGCTTTAAGCTGGATGTCTTCGCCGGAGTAGAACAGGAGCGAATCGATGCTTTCCGCCAAAGGCACACGATCCGGCCGGAGCAGAAGATCGTGGGTGTGATCTCCCGTTTTACAGAATGGAAAGGCGTTCAATACATTATACCTGCATTTGCCCGGTATCACGAACTCCACCCGGAGGCCGTGCTGGTCATGCTTAATGCGAATGGCGACTATGAAAATGAGCTAAAGGCATTGCTGAAGGATCTGCCGACCGACGCCTACCGCCTGATTTCTTTCGAGAATGATGTCGCGGCTGCATACAAAAGCATGGAGGTTTTTGTGCATGTGCCGGTGGACGAGCATTCGGAAGCCTTTGGGCAGACCTACGTGGAAGCGCTCGCGGCGGGTATTCCCTCTATTTTTACCCTTTCCGGTATTTCGCAGGATTTTATTGTTAATGGCGAAAATGCGCTGGTCGTTCCGTTCCGGGACAGCGACGCAATTTTCAACGCGCTGGGCAGACTTTCGGTGGATGAGCCATTACGCGCGAAATTGAAACAGGCGGGTTGGGACAGTGTGAGAGATAGATTTGCCCTGAATAAAATGATCGAACAACTAGAACAGATATATGACGCAGGATAAACCCTTTATTTCGGTCGTAATACCGACATATAACCGCGCTGATCTCATCGGTGAAACGATAGAGAGCCTGCTTTCTCAGACGTATGACAATTTTGAGCTGGTTATTGTCGACGACGGAAGCAAGGACAACACCGCGGAAGTAGTTGCGGCTTTCAAGGATGACAGGGTGCGCTATTTCCCCAAAGAAAACGGGGAACGCGGCGCAGCTCGTAATTATGGCGTTAAGGCTGCGCGGGGCACATATGTGACGTTCATTGATTCTGATGATATTGCGTATCCTTTTGCCCTGGAGCGGGCGAGGCAGCAATTCGAAAAGCTCGGCGACCCCGCTTGCTTCGCGCTGCGTTATGAGGTAAAAGAGAAGCAGACCGGGAAGCTGACGATGCCACCCCATCCTGTCCATGGCGGCTTTGCAAATGAAGCCCTGAAACATTCCAACGTCTTGGCCTGTATCGGGGTCTTTATGAAAATAGAGCTGGCCCTGGAATTGCCGTTCGAGGAAGACCGGCAGTTTGCGGGGACGGAAGATTGGCTGCTGTGGTTAAAGCTGGGAGCACGTCACCCGATCCCGTATTCTTCAGAGATCTGCTATTGTTACTTTCAGCACGATACCCGGAGCGTTATGGGCTTTTCGGAGGAGAAACTAACGTACCGTGCCGAGCATATTCGCAAGTACTTAATGGCTGATAGCCAGGCGGTAAAAGCATATGGTCGACAGGCGATTGATAAGATATACGCGCATATGCTCACCTACACCTCGCTACATCTGGCTATGAGCAAGAAGCCGGGAAGGGCGATACATTATCTGATCAAAGGCATCCAGGCTGATTTTTCTGAACTGTTCACCAGGAGGACCTTAGGTATATTTAAGACAGTTCTTCTGCGATAATATAATACTGTGTGTTCGCATCCTTCTCCAACATGCTGTACATTGCAAGACTGTAATTTTATTGGTTTATGTGTGGCATAGCCGGGGCTTATTTATCGAAAGGAGTACCCACGAAAAAGTTTCGTGAGGTCACGGATTGCCTGTACCATCGTGGGCCGGACGCGGGTGCTTACTACGAGGCTCCGGATGGCAAAATATTTCTCGGCCATCGCCGGCTGAGCATCATCGATCTTTCTACTACGGCCAATCAACCGATGTATTCGGCTGATGGTAAGTACGTAATTATATTCAACGGAGAAATATATAATTTCAATGAGCTGAAGCAGAAGCTGCCGGGCTTCGAATGGCGAACGCATGGTGATACAGAAGTGATCATAGAGCTGTTTGCCCGCTTCGGACCTGAAACATTCTCCTGGCTCAACGGCTTTTTCGGACTGGCGATCTACGAAATCGAGACTGAAAAGATCTTTCTCGCCCGTGATCAGATCGGCATCAAGCCGCTGTTTTTTACCCGTACCAACGGGATGCTCATCTGGGCATCGGAACTGAAATCCGTGCTGGCCGGAATGTCCGGTAAGCCGGATATGGACCGCCGCGCGGTGGCATATTTCCTCCACTTAGGATATATCCCCGAGCCGCTGACGATCTATGAAGGCATAGAAAAATTCCCCGCAGGCTGTTGGGCCGTACTCGATACGGTCACCGGCGACTGGCAGGTGCAGCGCTATTGGGATGCACATGATTATTACCTCAAGGCGCCCCTCCACGACGAGACGAAGGCGCTAAAGCTCTACCGCGAAAAGCTGTACGCAGCTGTTGAGCGGCAAATGATCAGCGATGTGCCTTTGGGGACTTTCCTCAGCGGCGGGATCGACTCCAGCCTGGTTTCGGCGGTGGCGCAGCAGATCAGCCCGCGGAAGGTCAATACTTTCAGCATTGGCTTTGAAGAAGCAGCGTTTGATGAATCCGCTTACGCGCAAAAGGTTGCTGATCACCTGAAAACGGAGCATCACCTGTTCCGCGTGAAGCTTGATGATGTTTTGTCGGTCGTGCCGCAGTTTATGCGCACCTATGATGAGCCTTTTGCCGATTCTTCCGCCTTCCCGACCATGCTGGTGTCCCAGCTTGCAAGGCAGCACGTCACCGTCACTCTTTCGGGCGATGGCGGGGATGAGCTCTTCCAGGGCTACGGCATGTATGCCTGGGCAGGCCGGCTGCAAAAACAACGAATTCGCATCATGCGCAAGCCTTTATACCAGGCAAGCCGCATCATGCCCGAACGGTACAGACGGGCCGGAAAGCTGTTCGACTATCCGGATGTTCAACGCATTCCGAGCCATATCTTTTCCCAGGAGCAGTATTTTTTCAGTGAACAGGAGCTTAGCCGTTTGCTGGTGATTCCGGATTTTGATTTTGCAGAGCTTAACAGGCTTCCTCCACGCGGAATCGCACAGGAACAACAGGCTTTCTGGGATCTTGACCACTATCTGAAGGATGATCTTCTGGTGAAGGTGGACAGGGCGAGCATGCTTTATTCTCTCGAAACGCGGGTACCCCTGCTGGACCTGGAACTGATCGAGTTCAGCCTGAATCTCCCAATCGAGCTTAAAGTGCGCGAAGGATGGGGTACCAAGTACCTGATGAAAAAGGTATTGTACGACCTAGTGCCCCGGCAGATCTTCGAACGGCCCAAGCGTGGATTTTCCATCCCGCTGGCCAAATGGCTCAATGGTGAGTTGAAGTACCTCGTTGATCGCTACCTGAATGAAGAAGTAATTCGTGAAATGAATGTCGTGAAGCCCGCTTATGTCCAGCAGCTTCTACGTTCCTATAGGGATGGCAAGACCTTCATCTATAATAGGATATGGGCCTTGCTGGTGCTGCACTGGTGGTTCAAAGTGAATCAGGAAACCAACCTTGCTCACGAGCCGGCGCGGTCGCTGCGCATGCCTGAGTAGGCTTGTTGCCTTTTACCCTACTGATGGGCCAAAGGGCTTTTTTGGACATTGAAACCCTTAACAATAACCGGATCCGCTAAGCGCATCCACTTAATGAATACAAATTAAGGCGGCCTATTTCCTGATATGTCTTGCAGTTTCCTCTGCAAGAGATTTCCGAAGATCGATTGCCCGAAGCATCCATGAATGTTCTCTTTATCTCCTACGATGGTATGACCGACCCCTTGGGTCAGTCGCAGGTCCTGCCTTACCTTAAAGGGCTTCGTCAGAAAGGTTACGGAATTACCCTGCTCAGCTGTGAAAAGCCGGAACGGGCGGCGCAGCAGGAGGCCATCCGCCAGATTTGCCAGGAGAGCGGTATTGATTGGCAGCCAATTAATTATACTAGAAAGCCGCCGGTGCTTTCAACTGTAAAGGATGTTCGGCGGCTGAAGAAGCGAACGCTGGAGCTGCATCTCGAAAAGAATTTTGACGCCATCCACTGCCGCAGCTATATCTCGGCGCTGGTAGGGCAATGGATGAAGAAAAAGTATGGCGTGCCGTTTATCTTCGATATGCGCGGCTTTTGGGCGGATGAGCGGGTCGATGGCGGTCTCTGGCGCCTTTCAAACCCTGTTTACAAAACCGTTTACTCTTATTTTAAACGAAAAGAAAAGGAATTCCTGGAAGGGGCCGACGCCATCGTTTCCCTGACACACGCGGCGGCAGCTGAGATCGATTCCTGGCCGCTGGCGCAGCACCAGCCTATCGACGTGATACCCTGCTGTGTCGACACCGATCTGTTTGTCCCGGATCATTTCGGTTCGGAAGCGCAAAAGAGGCTGAAAGAGGAACTCGGCATTCCGGAGGATACCTGCGTACTGGGCTATGTAGGCTCACTGGGCACCTGGTATCAGCTGCCCGAGATGTTGCAATTCTTTAAAGCCTGGCTCATTGCCCGGCCGGACAGCATCATGCTGTTCGTCACCACCGAGCCGGAAGAGATGATCCTGCAGGAGGCGGTAACGCAGGGCGTGGATACCTTCCGTATAAGGATGATCAGCGCTGGCCGGAAAGATGTCCCCGTCTATATTTCTATGATGGATTATGGACTGTTCTTCCTCAAACAGGTTTTTTCCAAAAAGGCTTCCTCCCCGGTAAAGCAAGGTGAGCTCATGGCCATGGGCATACCCGTCATCTGCAACGCCGGCGTGGGTGATTCGGACCGTATCGTTACGCAGTATACTTCGGGCGTGCTGGTGCACGACTACAGCCCCGCAGGCTACCAGCAGGCCATCAGCGCGCTGGATGAGACCGATTTCGATCCTATCGCCATACGTTCCGGCAGTATCGACTATTTCGACCTGCAGAAAGGCATCGAAAGCTATGCCCGCATTTACGAACGGCTATCCTCCTGATCTTTCATGCGCGTACTTTTCCTTTTGCCTTATCCGCTCCACCGGGCGCCTTCGCAGCGCTTCCGTGTAGAGAATCTCCTGCCGCTGCTTGATGAGGCTGGCATTGAGTATACCCTGCGCCCATTCATGGACGAGAAGACGTGGAATGTCCTGTATAAAGGAGGCTCTGCTCTTCAGAAAGCCGCCGGCATCCTGAAAGGTTTCAGAAAGCGCTGGTATACGGTACTGCGCGAGGCAAAAGACTACGATTGGGTATTCATTCACCGAGAGGCTGCTCCCCTCGGTCCGCCGCTGCTGGAAAGCTATCTGAAAAAGGTGCTGAACAAGCGCATCATCTACGACTTTGACGATGCGATCTGGATTCCCAATACTTCCGCAGAGAATAAGCTGGCAGCCCGGCTAAAGGCATTCTGGAAGGTTCCCCGCATTTGCAGCTGGTCGCATACCATTACTGCCGGAAACGACTATTTGTGCCGTTTTGCGCGTGAGAATTCAAAAGGAAAGATTGTGCGCTTGCCAACGGTAGTGGATACCGAGCGCCGGTATAACCGCCTGAAGCAACATCATCAGGGCAAGCCCGTCGTCGGTTGGACGGGAAGCCATTCTACCCTGAAATACCTCGATGAGCTATTGCCGGTGATCCGCGAGCTGCAGGAAGAGCTTGATTTTACCTTCCTGGTCATTGCTGATAAAGCGCCGGAGTTCAGTCTGAAAGATCTGGAATTCGTGCCGTGGAATACTGCCACCGAAATTGAAGATCTGCTGCGAATCGATATCGGCATTATGCCGCTTACCGCTGATCCATGGAGCGAAGGTAAATGCGGTTTTAAGCTGATCCAGTATTTGTCCCTTGGGATTCCCGCGCTTGCAAGCCCCGTTGGCGTGAACGGCGCAATCATCGAGGAAGGAGAAAATGGATTTCTTTGTGGGGATATGGAGGCCTGGAAATCCGGTTTGCGGAGGCTGATAACCGATGTTTCTGTCCGCGAACAGTTTGGCAGGTCCGGAAGGGAGAAGATGATCGCGGAATATAGCATTCAGTCTATTAAACCTGCATTTCTGGAGGTTTTCAAAACAGAGTGAACCTGGCCCCGGCTGTAAAAAACTCAATGAAAAAAGCGCCTTTCGGGCGCTTTTTTCATTCCTGAAGCACCTTTTTGTTACGCACCGGCGCGAACCCACTCAGAGATTCTACGCCTCTTGAACTTGAGCTTCTGATTGTTGTAAAAGCTGCTTTAAGTTTCAGGAATCTTTTTTCAATAAATTGATAGGAAAGATTCGCGATCAAAATGGAGCTTCCGATCACAAGGCAATAAACCGCCAGATAACTGAATGCGGAATTAGGATTAAGATGTCCGATGAGTTTCGCTAAGAGAAAAATAAGAAGCGGATGAATGACATAAAGGCCGTAGGAGATTTTACCAATAAAATCGAATAGCCTGTTTTCCAGATTAATAAGGTTGTTTCGTTTGGTGACTTGCCCGATAATCAGGCACAGAGTTACAACGGAAACTATATCACCATCAATCACTGAAGCGAAATGGAACTTGTTTATGGCGATCAACAAAATGGTCAACCAGGATAAGATCTGAGTGACCTTGTGGGTGGCGATTCGAATGAACAGCTCATGATTGTTATAGTAAAGAATGGCTCCTACAACACCAATTAACATCGTATGGAATCGAATTGCACTAATAAATGCGAAGGGAAGGGAAATCTGGTAATAGCGATCCATTCCCCAAAAGATCAGCTTACACAAGACCAGGAAAAAGATCAACCCGATCGAGATCTTTAATAGTTTCTTGTTGCTTGCTTTCGCGAGGTGCGGGAAAAACATATAGAATTGTTCTTCGACCCCTAAAGACCAATAGTGGGCAGCCAAGGGTAGAGAATTGCCTAGTACAAAAGGAATATTAGCGGCCAGAAACACAAAAAACCATATCGATGAGGGGGGACAGGATATGTTGTTCGCTATCATCACCAGGATACTGATGATCAGATACAGATAATACAACGGCCAGATCCGAAGCGCGCGGCGTATGTAGAAATTTTTCACATTGATCGCTGCGACCTCTTTTTCTTTCAACAACAGATAGGTTATTAGAAAACCGCTGAGGGTGAAAAAAATCGTTACTCCATATCCGGCAAGGAGAAGGCCTGTGGCATTTCCTTCGCTGTCAGTCCCGAAAATTTTAGCATTCAATCCAAAACTGCCGAGCGAAAGTGTGATATGAGAAACAACCACGGCCATAGCAGCAATGGCTCTAAGGCCGTTAAGGCCCGGTAGATAAATAGTCTTTTTTCGAACCGGGTAGGGCTTTGCGACCGTTCTATTAGGGTTGGTATCAATGAGCTCTTTCAGACAGGCTGTCTCCACAAATGTCAATATGTATCGTTGGAAATAAATTCTCGCTCGAAGCCCCTGATTGTCAAAGGCTGCCAGATTATTTTCCGATTTTGAAAATCGATTTCCCTGGCGGGTTATACTTATAGTAAATCAGCATCAGCGCCAGTATGTACATCGGGATACAGGGAATCCGATATCGTGAGAGGGTTCCGAAATTGTATGACGAAACGCCTACGGCAAATGCGAAGATGAGAGAGAAGATCAGACAGAACTGAATATTGGCATCGGCGGAGATAGCCTTTCTGATCTTGCCCAATCCGACGGTCACCATTAACCTAATTGTGACCAGCATTATGGCGCACGCTTCCAGTGCGTTCAGCATTACGATTGGTTTCCGGGCTTCCCAGATATAGGGCCGGAATAAGGTTACATTGAGCGCCGCAGGGATTATTTTATACAATCCTACGTCGGAGTCTTCGATATGAAGATCGTAGGCTGACCCTTCGTCACCTGTTGTATTCAAAATATAATCACGCGTCTTGGCGGAGGTCATAAGGATGTTGTCCATCGAATACTGACCCAGTTCAGCAGCGAAATATCTGTTTGCAACAAAAACCCCCAAAAGACAAATCCCGATCACGGAAATCTGTAACATGCTCCGAACGAAACCAGTCCGGATACGTGCGGAGTAGTTGAGCAATACCCATAGCGCCAACGACGGCAGGTACGCTATCAGGATGTAGATCTTGGCGGTGTAAAGAATGTACAGGCAGAATATGAGCAATGCCAGCTTGAGCGCTCCGATACGTCGCTCCACGAATATCCGGAACACAATATGCGTCAGCCACCCAAGGGCAAAAAGACAAAGGGTATCCTTAAAGATCCCTGATCCCCACATAAACACGCTGGGAATAAACAGGCAGGCGATGGCGACGTAGCGGGTGATCGAGGGGTACTGCTTTGCGAACGTCCGGAACATGGCCCAGATTCCTGTGTAAGTGATCGCCGCAAGAATGACCGTGCTGGGCAAAAAGGTGTTAAAGCAGAATATTCCGATAAAAGCAGTGGCGCTACAGACAATGTAATTCGCCTTCGACGGGTACCATTCCATCCGGCTGATGTACTCCTGGTAATCGGCATCCCACCACTCGGGAATATGTAGCAGCAGTTTGAACCACTTCACAGGCGAATCCGCGAAGGCGCTGTTGATAATCTTAGCATGAATGAAGTAATACCCGGTATCGCCCCCTCCGTAGTAGTACTGGTAGATAAGGCCGATGAATATGCCACCAATCAATTTAACGCTCAGGCCCGGAATAAAGTAAGGCCGCCAGGGATGCCCTGGCGGATACGTCCGGTCACGATAACGATAGGCAATCAGATAAATGATACCCAGGTAAATGGGTAAAAGCAGATAATCTGTGAGCGTAATGAAGTGCATTGCTTGTTTCCTCTCTTCCCGCCAGCCATTTCCGGCTGGCGGCTTTTCCTAAATCACTGATCAGGCAATGGCGGATTCCTTTACCAAATGTTGCTTAAAATATTGTAATGTACGCTTTAGACCTTCGCTGCGGTCAACCGTCGGCTCCCATCCGAGGATGGCCTTGGCCTTGGTAATATCCGGCTGACGTTGCTTCGGATCGTCCTGCGGTAAAGGCTCATATACAATCTTTGAACCTGTTCCAACCAGGGCCTGAACTTCTTCAGCAAATTGCTGCAGGGTGATCTCGGCGGGGTTGCCGATGTTCACAGGCAGGTGATAGTCGGAGAGCAGAAGGCGGTAGATGCCCTCGACGAGGTCGTCTACATAGCAGAAGGAGCGGGTCTGCGAGCCGTCGCCGAAAACTGTGATGTCCTCACCCTTCAGCGCCTGGCTCATGAACGTTGGCAGCGCACGGCCGTCATCGAGTCGCATGCGCGGACCATAGGTATTGAAGATGCGGATGATACGCGTCTCAACTCCGTGGAAATTGTGATAAGCCATTGTGATGCTCTCCATGAAGCGCTTTGCTTCATCGTACACGCCGCGCGGGCCGATGGGATTCACATTACCCCAGTATTCTTCCTGCTGCGGGTGCACCAGCGGATCGCCGTATACCTCGGAGGTAGATGCTACGAGGATGCGGGCGCCCTTGGCCTTAGCCAGACCCAGCAGGTTGTGCGTACCCAGGGAGCTCACCTTGAGCGTCTGGATAGGCATCTTCAGGTAGTCGATCGGCGAGGCCGGCGACGCAAAATGCAGGATATAATCTATCTCACCCGGCACATGCACGAATTTGCTGATGTCGTGGTGGTAGAAGGAGAACTGCTCCAGCGGAAACAGGTGCTCGATATTGCGGATGTTACCTGTCAGAAGGTTGTCCATTCCGACAACTGTATAGCCTTCCTTAATAAAACGGTCGCAGAGGTGTGACCCGAGGAAGCCGGCCGCGCCGGTAATAAGAATGCGTTTGCGGCCTCCCTGCGCCCCGGGATTGCCTGTGTTTAGATTCTGGTTATTCATGTGTAGTGCCCGATAGTGAATGAGTGGTAGTGAGCCTGGTTAAGCGGCCTAACAATTTATATTAAAGCCCGGCGCTGCCGACTAATTTCTCCTTAACGGAAGGCTTTAGCTGTGGATGGATCTGCCTGCGACCGATGCTCTGGTAGAAGAAGTTCAGGGTTTCCATTTTCTGAAGAGAATAGACGTTTCTGCCGTCGAAGATAGCAGGATGAGCGAGCAGGCTCTCCATGCGCTCGAAGTCCGGGTTGCGGAACTCGCTCCATTCGGTAACAATCGCCAGGGCGTCGGCGCCCTCGAGCGCATCGTACGGATCCTTAGCGAAGTACACTTGTTCATCTCCGAAAATACGGCGTACGTGTTCCATTGCTTCAGGGTCAAATGCGCGAACACGGGCACCTGCAGCGAGCAGCTCGTCGATGAGCTCAAGGGCCGGAGCTTCACGAACATCGTCAGTCTCAGGCTTGAAGGCCAGTCCCCAGATCGCGATCGTGCGGCCGGAAAGATCTTCGCCGTAATATTCACGGATATGTTGTGCGAGGATCTTCTTTTGTGCAGCATTTACATCCATTACGGCATCGAGGATGCGGAACTCATATTCCCATTCCTGTGCAGTATGGCTCAAAGCCTGTACATCTTTCGGGAAGCATGAGCCGCCATATCCGACACCGGAAAAGAGAAAACGCTTGCCGATACGGCTGTCGGAGCCAATGCCTACGCGAACGTTATCTACGTCAGCGCCGGCTTTCGCACATAGATTAGCCATTTCATTCATGAAAGAAATGCGCATTGCCAGGTAAGCATTGGCGGCATATTTGGTCATTTCCGAGCTGCGCTCATCCATGAAGAAAATCGGATTGCCGGAACGAACGAAGGGCTGGTAAAGCTCATTCATCAGCGCCTTAGCCTTTTCTGAGGTGGTGCCGATCACCACACGGTCGGGCTTGAGGAAATCTTCCACAGCGACGCCTTCGCGCAAAAACTCAGGATTGGAAACTACATCGAACAGCTCGGGAGACAATCCGCCGGCCAAGAGGACTTCGCGTACGCGCTCTGCGGTACCTACCGGTACAGTACTCTTATTTACAATAACGGTATACTTATCGATCAGCCTGGCAAGGTCGCCGGCGACTTTTAATACAAAACGAAGATCGGCGGCGCCGTCAGCGCCCGGAGGTGTAGGCAGCGCAAGGAAAATGATCTGTGCATCCTGAATGCCTTCTTCGAGGGAAGTGGTGAAGGTGAGGCGGTTTTCCTTAATGTTACGGGTGAGCAGCTGCTCCAGTCCGGGCTCATAGATGGGGGTTTTGCCGGCCTGTAACTGAGCTACCTTTTCCTTGTCTATGTCGATACATACAACCTGGTTGCCCGTTTCAGCGAAACAGGTTCCTGAGACCAGTCCAACGTAGCCAGTGCCGATAATAGTGATATGCATATGGGTAAAATGTGCGCAAAACTACTACATTCAATTCCAACCCTGTAGCCCGATTCGTTTTAATTAATTTCGTTGCGCAAAAACTTAAGGATTCATAGCTTTTTATGTGTGGTATCACCGGCCTGCTGGCATTTTCAAACTCGGGTAAGGAACGTTTGTCGCAGATCGGCCATGCCAATGCCCAGCTGATTCGCCGTGGGCCCGATAGCGGGGCGGAGTATACCGGCTCCCGGGTGGCATTGGGCCACCGCCGTCTCTCCATTATCGATACTTCTTCCTGTGGTGCACAGCCCATGACAGATGTCAGCGGGCGATATGTGATAGTTTTCAATGGTGAGATCTTCAATTTCGCAGAGCTTTCCGCCCAATATCTCGGGCCGGTCTGGACGCGCATCGGTGGGGCAAAGTCTCATTCCGATACCGAAGTATTACTTTATCTCCTGATAGAATATGGCCCTGCCTGCCTTGAATGGCTCTCGGGCTTTTTTGCTTTCGCCTTTTGGGATACGGAAAAAGAGGAACTGACCCTTTCCCGCGACCGATTCGGTAAAAAGCCTCTGGCGTATTACGATTGCGACGACTATTTCGCTTTTGCCTCCGAAATGAAAGCCCTTTTCGGCTGGGGCATTCCGCGTAAGCTTAATTATACCGCGCTTCACCAATATCTGCAGCTCAATTATGTGCCGCAACCGCAAAGCATGGTCGCCGGCGTTCAAAAGCTGAAGCCTGCGCACTATATGATCGTCGGTAAGGAGGGCATAATTGCTTACAAGCCTTATTATATACTGCGCACTCATCCCGAATCTTATGGCGATCTGAGCTATGAAGAAGCGCAAAAGGAGCTTGTGAAGAAGATGGACGTGGCAGTCAAGGAGCGCATGATCTCTGACGTACCGTTAGGAGCTTTTCTGTCGGGCGGGATTGACAGCAGCGTTATCGTTGCGCTCGCATCGCAGCATACTGATAAGCTCAGGACATTCTCGGTCGGTTACAAGGACAATCCGTTCTTTGACGAAACGAAATATGCGCGGCTCGTCGCTGATAAGTACAAGACCGATCACACGGTATTCTCACTGACGAACAACGATTTTCTCGAACACGTGGACGGAGTATTGGACTACCTCGACGAGCCGTTCGCAGATTCTTCAGCGATTCCCGTATATATTCTCAGCTATCACACCCGCAAGCACGTGACAGTTGCCCTTAGCGGCGACGGCGGGGATGAGGTTTTTGCAGGATATAACAAGCACGGTGCCGAATGGCGCGTACGCCAGGATTCCCTGCTCAATTCCCTCGTTAAGGCTGGCCACCCGATCTGGAAGGCTTTGCCGCGCAGCCGTAATGGTAAGTTTACCAATAGGTTCCGGCAGCTGCACCGCTTTGCGGAAGGCGCAAAGTTGGGCGAACGGGAGCGCTATTGGCGCTGGGCGGCGTTTAACAATCCGCAACAGGCAGGCGCACTGCTGCAGCCTTCAGCCAACGCTTCAGTTGATGTGCCGCTCATGGAGCTGGAAAAGGCAGCGCTGCTCGACGTGATCGGCAAGTCGGATTATAATGAGATGCTGGTCGCCGATATGAACCTGGTACTGCTGAGCGACATGCTGGTAAAGGTCGACATGATGAGCATGGCCAACAGCCTGGAGATCCGCAGTCCGTTCCTCGATTATAAGGTGGTGGATTTCGCTTTCGGCCTGCCCGCGGAATACAAGATCATTAAAGGCCTTAAAAAACGCATCGTACAGGACGCGTTCCGCCCTATGCTCCCCGAAGAACTATACAACCGCCCGAAACAGGGATTCGAGATTCCTTTGCTTGGATGGTTTAGGACTGAGCTTTGGAGCCTGATCAACGATGATCTGCTGAGCAAAAAGTTTGTGCAGGAACAGGGCATTTTCAACCCCGATGCCACGGAAGCACTGAAGCAAAAGCTGAAAAGCAGTAATCCGGAGGATAGCCACGCCACCATTTGGGCGCTGATCGTCTTTCAGCATTGGTGGAAGAAGTATATGATGTAACGGGTTTTTTTGAGCAATGGATCCCCTTTTCGGTAAGCGGGACTTTGGGAAATTGGCGTATCCGACGAATAGCATTTACCTGCGCCTTCAAAATAACTATATCTTTAGTCCGAACCCCTTTTCAAAGGTCAATCTGGGGTATTGGATTTGTTATTTGAGATGTCGCAGCATCGCTGAATTTAAGGCATGCCTTGTCTTTTTCGGGCTGTTATTCTCATCCCGCCAGGTAAAAAATCTGAAACGTCCTTTACGATGAATCTCAAGACGATAGCTAAACGAACGTACAGTCTGATACCCTTTAAAAAGACTGTTTTTGACTGTGTTAAGCTGATATGGACTCCTCCCCAGAAACTGTACCGGCATCTGCATTTCACAGGCAGAATTCAGATACAGATCGATCCCTCACACAAGCTGCAGATGATACACTACGGCTTCGAGCTCGAAAACGAGCTTTATTGGGGAGGAATACAAAAATGGGAGCGGGTATCGCTCAACCTGTGGGTGCAACTCTGCCGCCGGGCCGGCAATACGGCAATCTTCGATATTGGCGCTAACACGGGGATTTACGCCCTGATCGCAAAATCAATTAATCCGGGCGCCGATGTTTATGCGATGGAGCCTGTAGAACGCGTGTTCGACAAGCTGAAAGCCAATGTATCCCTCAACCATTTTGATATAACCTGCCTGCCCGTCGCAGCTTCCAATTATGATGGAGATGCCGTCATTTATGATACCAACGATCCGCATACCTATTCGGTAACGGTGAACCAGAATACCATGTCGGGTGGGGGCGAAGCCATTGAAACCCAAATCACTGTCCAAAAGCTCGACTCACTCATTGAGGAGCACAAGATCGATCGCATCAGTGTGATGAAAATTGATGTTGAAACGCATGAAGCCGCAGTATTAGAAGGATTTATGCAACATTTGCAGCAGTTTAGGCCGGCGATGCTTATCGAAATTCTAAATGACGATGTCGGCCGGAATGTGGAGCATATCGTCTCCGGCCTCGGCTATCTGTATTTCAATATCGACGAGAACAATGGCATCAAACAAACGCAGAGCATTACCCAGAGTGATTATTACAATTACCTGCTCTGCGATCGAGAGACTGCCCAATACCTGAAATTAATTTAGACCTTCTGTGCCCCGCGTTTTACGTATCCTCAACCGCCTTATCATAGGTGGGCCCGCCCTCAATGCCACTTACCTTACAAAATACATGGAGCCCGAATGGGAGACCATGCTGGTGATCGGCGGCAAGGACGATCATGAACAGGACGCGACGCATCTCACTAAGCGGCTCGGCATTTCGCCGGTCGTGGTCCCGGAGATGAAGCGAGCTATTGACCCGCTGGCCGATCGTGCGGCTTATAAAAAGATCAAGCGCCTCATACGGGATTTCAAACCTGATGTGGTGCATACGCACGCGGCAAAGAGCGGAGCCATCGGCCGTCTCGCAGCAGCGGCTTGTGAGGTTCCGGTGGTCGTGCATACCTTTCACGGGCACGTTTTCCACTCGTACTTCAACAAGGCCAAAAGCCAGGCCTTTGTCCAGATAGAGCGGTATCTGGCGCGTCGCTCTTCCGGCATCATCGCAATTTCTGAACTACAGAAGGCTGAGCTTTCGGAAACCTACCGTATTTGCTCGGCGGAGAAGATCAACATCATTCCGCTGGGCTTCGATCTGGATCGTTTTAGTGACAATCAGGAGGCCAAGCGCCGGGAATTTCGCAAGCGCTATGATATTGCTGATGATGAGATTGCGATCGGGATCGTAGGGCGTATCGTGCCGGTGAAAAATCACGCTCTGTTTGTAGCTGCGGCCGCCAAAGCTGTTGGGAAGACGCATCAGAAGCTGAGGTTTATCATAGTGGGCGACGGCGATATGCGTACGACTATGGAAGGCGAGTTTCGGCTTGCAGGCATCGACTACGCCTATTATCCGCAGGAGCGCCGCCACGCCCAGGCGATCTGCATTTCCTGGCAGACCGAGATGGATGAAGTGCTGGCAGGCCTCGATATCGTCGCGCTCACCTCGCACAATGAAGGCACGCCCGTGTCTCTTATCGAAGCCCAGGCGGCCGGGCGGCCCGTGGTGAGTACAGGTGTAGGCGGCGTCGCGGATGTGGTGGCAAACGGAGGTACGGGCTTTGTGACGCCGGCCGGCGATGCCGAAGCATTTGCAGAGGCGATGCTGAAGCTTACGGAAGATGCAGGCCTGCGAAGCGCATTTGCGGCCGCAGGCAACGATGCCGTTCAGCGCCGCTTTTCCTACCGCCGGTTGGTCACCGATATGGATGAGTATTACAGGCGGTTGCTTGGAGCAAACGGTAGAGGATAGTTGATAGTAAGTATATTTATAGGTATAGTTGAATTCCAAACTATGCACTTCTTTGTGCGGTCTTCGTCAGGACAATCTCCGTCATGCAGAAACTATTTACGCTACTTCTTGTCCTTTGCTGCTGTTTTTGCGCTGATGCAAAGAGGATCTATGTGAATATCAATGCGACGGGATCGAATAACGGCACATCCTGGGCGAACGCATTTACCGAGCTGTCAATTCCACTGGACGACAACAACAACATCGGCGACACGTTTTGGGTTGCCAATGGCGTCTATACTTCTCACACGTTCGAGCCTTATTCGTTTCATATGATGGGTGGAACGGTGCTGTACGGTGGTTTCGACGGATCTGAGACAATGCTCTCCCAGAGAAACTGGAGCACATTCAATACGGTACTGGCGGGTAATAACACCTATCCTAATTCGGTAGTGTATAGTGACGGCACCGGGCGGCTGGATGGCTTTAAAGTCACGCACTCGGCAGGCCCGTCCCAGACCACAACGTTTGGAATGAACCTGGGGGGAACCAACATCACAATTGAAAACTGCCTCATCACGAATATCTGGGGTACGGTCACCACCGTGAGCGCTGCAGTGTCCTTAAACCTGATCAACTGCCAGTTCATTAATAATGGCCCTTCTGCTACAACCGGTGCACCAATACAAGGCTCGGCCCTGCGATGCCAGAAAAATGCCGTAATCAACGTTACAGACTGCGTATTTAAGAAAAACACAGGTACGCATGGCGGTGCGGCCTTTCTGGATGAATTCGCCCGCGTAACCTTCAACCGTTGTACATTTTCCGGCAATATCGGCCAATCAGCAGGCGGTGTTTTTTATGACAATAAGGGTGCCGTGCTTCGGGTTTTTAACTCAGCCATAGTCGGCAATATCGCCGGGAATGGCGGGGTACATTATTCCCTGGATTCCCTGAACAGCGCCCGGAATTTTACCCATTGCACCATAGCCGACAACAGGAGCATTGCTTCCGGCTTTTCGAATTACACACTCTGGTTGCGGGGAACGAAGGATACCCTGCGCAACTGCATCCTTTGGGGAGACAGCACGGGAGGTCCGGAAGTTCCCAATCCCAAAACCGGCTCGATGTTCAGCAAAAACCTGATCGAGGGAGGAAACACCATTTTCGGCGCGTCCGGTACCTATACTTTTAATCCCAAGTTCGTTTCACCGGGCGGCGCAGCTACCGCTCCATTTGCGGTCACAACGAATCACAACTATCACCTTAATCCATTTTCGGAAGCTATAGATACGGGCGCCAATCTGGCCCTGGCCGCACCATTTAACCTGGATGCGGATAAAAATGCAAGGGCTCAGGGGCGTTTCCCCGATCTCGGCACCTATGAATGGAAGTCCTGCCCCTGGAATACGCTGAGCATTGCGGCATCCGGACCCACGTCTTTCTGTCAACCGGGCTCGGTATTGCTGACCGCTTCAGGCAATCTGGCATATAGCCATGTCTATCAATGGAATGGCGGCGCGTCAACTGGGCCAGCGATTACCGTCAGCACGAGCGGCGTCAACACTGTCGTGGTGGTAGACTCCCTGGGCTGCAGGGCCGCGGCATCAATGACGGTGAACGCGGTAGCTATCCCTAATCCGACCATTACACAGTCCGGTAATACGCTGAGCGTTCCGGCGATCTACGCGACCTACCAGTGGTACCGCGGCGGCAATCCCATCAGCGGGGCTACATCTGCTTCCTACACTGCAACAGCAAACGGCAGCTATACCGTGAAAGTGACCACCATTATCGCCGGCTGTACGGGCACGTCTGCCGCATACTCGCTGACTAATGTGAGTGTGGGCAGTTCTGCGCTGGAAAATGCAGTCAGCATCTATCCCAATCCCGGTAACGGGCAGTTCACAGTTTCCATCGACGGGCAGGCAGCACGAAACGTGACGATTACCGTCCGGACCATTACCGGTGAGAACGTATTTCAGGAGCATTACGAGTCTGGCGGCAGCCAATTCTCCAAAATGGTGGATGTCCGCTGTGCGGCTAGAGGTGTTTATTTCGTGGAATTGCTGGCCAATGACGAAAGGCTGGTGAAGAAAATAGTCATTCAATAAGTACAACCGCTACGTAAATAAAAAAGCGCATCCGCCCCGGCGAATGCGCTTTTAATTATTTCAGTCAGCTCTTTTTAGCCCGCGTGAATGCTGGCGCCATACTTTTCCCGGAAGAAATCCACGGTCTTCTTCAGGCCTTCTTCGAAACGTTGCGTAGGCTGATACCCGAGCAGGTTCTGCGCCTTCGATATATCGGCCAGGGAGTTGCGGATATCACCGGCGCGCTCTTCGCGATAAGTTGCTTCATGTTCCAGGCCGAGCAAGCCGCGGATGGATTCGTACAGGTAGGTAACGGAGAAATTCTCGCCTACGGCAATGTTGTATGCTTGTCCAAAGGCAGCCTCGTTCGTGCAAAGCATGCCGCGGATATTCGCCTGAACGGCATTGTCGACGTAGGTGAAATCTCTGGTCTGCAACCCGTCACCGTTGATATAGACAGGTGACCCGTGCATAATGCCGGAGATAAAGAGCGGCATAACAGCAGCATAAGGCCCATCGGGATCCTGGCGTGGGCCAAAAATGTTGAAATAGCGGAAGCCGATCGTCTTCATGCCGTACAGTTCGCTGAAAACGTTAGCATAAAGCTCGTTCGTCTTTTTGGTGACGGCGTAAGGGGAAAGCGGATTGCCGGTACGCGTCTCGACCTTAGGCAGGTTTGGCTCGTCGCCGTAAACGGACGAAGACGAAGCGTAGACGAAAGTCTTTACACCGGCATTTTTCGCCGCAGTAATGATGTTGATGAATCCGGAAATATTCACCTCATTGGTCGTTACCGGATCTTTTACAGAACGCGGTACAGAGCCCAGGGCGGCCTGGTGGCTTACATAGTCTATGCCCTGACAGGCTTCCTCGCAGGTCGAAAAGTTGCGGATATCGCCAGGGAAAAACTCGAAGGCCGGGTAGGCAGAGAAAGGCTCAATGTTCTTTTCAAAACCTGTAGCCAGGTTATCGAGTACGCGAACCTTTTTTGCGCCATGCTTCAGCAGATAGCTGACAATATGAGAGCCGATAAAGCCTGCGCCGCCAGTAACCAGAAATGATGCGTCGGAAATGTCCTTGTCGTGAAATGCGGTCATCAGAGGCTCCAGTATTTAAGTTCCTTAATCTTATTGCGAAAAGTTCCTTTCACGTCCACCACTATCGCCTGAGGCGTAGAGATGCTCTTGAAGTAAGCTTCGTCCAGATCGTTGTATTTCTGGTGGTTCACCGCGATGATCACAGCATCGTAATCCTTACCCGCAGCGCCTTCCAATCCAAAACCATACTCATGCTGCAGCTCTTCGCTGTCTGCATGAGGGTCCACTACATGCACGGTCACATGATAGCTTTGAAGCTCCTTCACGACGTCAGCGACCTTGGAATTGCGGATGTCGGTTACGTCTTCCTTAAATGTGCAGCCCATCACCAGCACCTTAGCCTTTGAGACATTGGTGCCTGTAGCGATAATGCTCTGAACCGTTTTCTTGGCTACATAGGCCGCCATCTCGTCGTTGATATCGCGGCCGGCCAGGATCACGCGGCTGTTGTAGCCAAGCTGCGCGCTCTTGTAAGTGAGATAATATGGATCTACGCCGATGCAGTGCCCGCCTACGAGGCCGGGGAAGAACTTCAGGAAGTTCCATTTCGTTCCGGCCGCTTCCAGTACTTCGTAAGTATTAATGCCGAGCTTGTCGAAGATGATAGACAGCTCATTCATCAGTGCGATGTTGAGGTCGCGCTGGGTGTTTTCAATGATCTTAGCTGCTTCCGCCACTTTCACAGACGATGCGCGGTGTACGCCGGCCTTTACTACCAGCTCATAAGTCGAAGCGATTTCGGCAAGCGCCTCGCTATCTGAGCCGCTGACGACCTTGACCACATTTTCCAGTGTATGGACCTTATCTCCGGGATTGATACGCTCGGGAGAGTAGCCGAATTTATAGTCGATGCCGGCTTTCAGTCCGCTGATACGATCGATCACAGGAAGGCAGTCTTCTTCAGTGCAGCCGGGGTATACGGTACTTTCAAATACGACATAGTCGCCTTTCTTGATCACCTTGCCGATTGTTTCGGATGCGCGTAGCACAGGCGTGAGGTCAGGTACGTTGTGTTCGTCGACGGGTGTAGGTACGGCCACCACATAAAAGCGGGCCTGACGGAGTACATCCAGGTCAGTGGTGAACTCGATGCTGCAATTATCGAAGGCTTCCTGCTCCAGCTCATTGCTCGGATCGATGCCCTGCTTCATCAGCTCCACGCGCTTCTCGTTAATATCGAAGCCAATGACATCAATTTTGCGGGCGAAAGCGAGGGCGATAGGAAGACCTACATAGCCCAGACCAATGAGGGCAAGCTTATACTCTTTGTCTAAGAGCTGCTGATACATGTAATAATAGTGGTAGGTAAATGAAGCGTTTATAGGAGGCTTTTCAAAAGCGGTGCAAACTTAATCATTGTTGGTTGCTAACAAAGTGTCCTTTAATTGTATGCGGCCGTTGGTATGCAAGGGTTTACCCGTTGCGGGGCACCGACCTTGTCCGGGCATTCCAAACAAAAGCCGCATCCCGTGAAGGATGCGGCCTACATATGCTGTAAAATAAAACCGGTTATTCTCCGGCCTTCTTGGCTTTAGACTCTGCGGCTGCCTTGCGAATAGTACGTGCAGGGCGTGTTTTGCCGAATGATCCCATGCTGATCTTACCGCGCTTGGTTTTTTTATCTCCTCTTCCCATGATGATGATTTTTTTACGAAAAAATAATTCTAGTGAGCTGTAAAAATAAAAGAAGCAGGCGACATGCGCCTGCTTCTTTTATTATGCAAAGATTGGGAGCAGCAAATTATTTGCTACGGCCCTTCTTTCCGGCCTTGATGGCGGTAGAGAATTCCTTACCTGCCTTAAACTTAGGCACCTTGGTAGCCTTGATCTTGATTACAGCACCAGTCTGTGGGTTACGGCCGTTACGGGCGGCGCGGTCGGATACAGAGAAAGTACCAAATCCCACCAGCGTTACGCGATCGCCCTTTTGGAGCGCGCCAACGATTGCGCTGGTAAATGAATCCATGGCTGCGTTAGCCTGAGTCTTGGTGATACCAGCGTCGCCGGAAATTTGCTCAATCAGTTCTGCTTTGTTCATGGCAGTGTTGTGTTGTTAAAAATGAAGAAGTAGTTGGAGGTGGGGACAAATATAGTCAGCTTACTCGCACATTTCAAAGAGAAAAAAAGATTTTCAGCCCGCTGAAAGCCTTGCCTGTCGCCCTTTTCGGCGAATCGATCCTTATTAGAGGCTTATATGACTGAGGTTCTTTACGATAAGTGGCGCCAAAACGCCTGTTCAACGGGCTTTATCGCTCAGCCTTCCACACTCATTACAGAGCGGAAAGCAAGGGCCTGATCGCCGAATTTCTTCTGCCCTTTTTCGCGCATCAGAGGAGCATATTTTTTAATATAATCATGATAATCTTCAAGCGAATCGCACATGTACTGAGCGCTGTATGTTATACCGTCCGACTCATCCTGCTCAAGCAGTCTGCATAAGCGGCTTTCAATGAACAATCCCGTGCGCAACAGCTCAGGCATATGTTCCTCCTTCATCCAGCGCAGCCATTCGGCCGCTACAGGATGTGCAACTTTTACGGTGACGTTGTAGATGATCATTATCGGGAAATGTGGAAAATGTGAGAATGTGAGAATGTGAGAAATGTGGGAAATGTGGGAAATGTGAGAATGTGGGAATGTGAGAATGTGAGGGACTGGGAAAGGCGTTTGTGAAAGACAATGGCGTTGAACAATTTCAGGAGGTCTGTATGCTAAGTGCATTGGCGAATTGGCAAATTGGCGAATTGGCGAATTGAACTACCATTTCTTCTCAATGCTCTCCAGAATGGTAAGGTAGCTGGCGTAACGGTCCGTCGTGATGCTGCCGGCGGATACGGCCGCTTTGACGGCGCATCCCGGCTCATCTATATGTATGCAGTTGTTGAACCGGCAGCCATTGAGCATACGCCGCATCTCGGGAAAATAATGGGAGAGCTCCTCGCGCTCCATGTCGATAATCCCGAATTCCTTCACGCCGGGTGTATCAATAATACGCCCGCCGCCGGGCAGGTCGAACATCTCCGCAAAGGTTGTCGTGTGTTGCCCTTTCCCGCTCCAGCCGCTGACTTCCATGGTCCGCAAATCCAGGTCGGGCATAAGGGCATTGATCAATGTGCTTTTGCCTACGCCGGAATGCCCGCTGAAGAGTGTAGTGCAGCCCGTGATACGTTCCCGCAAAACGGATATAGAATCGGGCTGCAGGGCCGAGATGGCAAACACTTCATACCCGATCGCTTCATACTGCCTGCGCCATTGGGCAAGTTGCTCTGTGTGCTGCTCGTTGTGGAGGTCCACTTTGTTGATCACGATGATGGCTGGAATATGATAGGCTTCTGCGGTTATGAGAAAGCGGTCAATAAATCCGTTGGAAGTGCGCGGCTCAGCGAGTGTTGCAAGTACAAGCGCGGCATCCAGGTTCGCGGCCACGATATGCTTCTGGTGCCGGTTATGCGGCGACACGCGCACGATGTAATTCCGTCGTTGGACGACGTCGCGGATGATAGCCGTATTGGCGCCATCCTCTTCGACATCGTAGAGCACTTTGTCGCCAACCGCGATGGGATTGGTAGAGGCGATATCCGTATCAATCTTAAGCTTTCCCCGTACGCGAGCCTTCCAGGTACGGTCATTCGCATCGCGAAGGACATACCAGCTACCCGTCGATTTATAGATTAGTCCCTCGCCGCTATTCATACCGCAAAGCTACAATGGGATCAAGGCGTGCTGCTTTGATCGCCGGGTAAATGCCCGAGATAATGCCAACCGCAGCGCAGAGCGTGAATCCAGCGCCCATCCACAGCCAGGGAACGACAAATCCTGTTTTAAGAAAAATGCCGATGACGTTGCCTACAAGTACTCCGAGCACCACACCTACGGCGCCCCCAAGCAGACTGATGAGAATAGACTCGGTGAGAAACTGCCCTTTGATCGCGGAGTTCTTAGCGCCGAGCGCCTTGCTCACGCCAATCTCGCGCGTTCGTTCCGCGACCGACACCAACATGATATTCATAAGCCCGATCACGGAGCCGAGCAGGGTGATGATCCCTATAAAGACGGCGGACAGGTTTACGGATCCGATATTCTCCAGCATCATTGTGGCAAGAGTATCGTTTTGATTAACGCTGAAGTCGGAGGAATGCCCCAGCGGAACTTTTCGGATCACCCGAAATAAGCCTTCTGCCTCATCAGTGGCTACTATTTTTTTCGCCACGTCCGGCACGGCAACGTTGATCGCGTAGGAATTGCCGTCGCCGTAAAGGACCCGGCTGGTGGCCAGCGGTATGAAGATCATATTGTCCGCGTTGCTGAACATGTTGCCGCCCTTGCTTTCCGCAACACCCACCACACGCAGCTTCGTGGCATCGAGGTTCACTGTTTTACCTACGGCGTCGGCCCATTTGGTCTTGAAAAGCTTCGTAGCAATGCCATTGCCGAGCACACAAACATAGGTGCCCGACTGCAGCTCATACGGGGAAAAGCTGCGGCCGGCTTCTGTTTTTGTATTGGAAATGGCAAAGTAAGATTCGTCGATGCCCATGATCCGGATATTCGGATTGGTCTTCTGGTCAGCGTAGCTCACCGTCGAAATGCCGCCTGCAGACATGGAGATACTGACTGTGGCCGGCACGGGATAGCGCGCTTTAAAGGCCTTCGCCTCCTCCCAGCGAATTGACTTCCCCTCTGTTACCGAAATCTGGATTCCTCCGCGTTTTCTACGCGTCTGCTTCAATACATCGCTCGTAACCTGGAAGGAGTTGGCGCCCATGGCGGAAAAGTTGCTGGTGACCGCCGACTTAATAACCTCGATACCCGTCAGGATCCCAACCAAAGCCATGATGCCCAGCCCGATGATGAGGATGGTCAAAATACTCCGCAACAGGTTGGTCCGGATCGCCCGAAAGGCCAAGGTGAGGTTGAAAAGGAGGTTCATTTTTTAATTCGCCAATTCGCCAATGTGATGCGACAGGATGATTGTGAAGCTGATTTAGTTTGACTGGTTGACTGGTTGGTAAGTTGATAAATTGGATTGGAAAAAGTGGCGAAGCTAATCGCACTCATCATTGGCGAATTGGCGAATTGGCAAATTGGCAAATTGGCGAATTAGCCCCTATTGTTTCACAAATGTCTTGGTTACAAGATTGCTTCCATTCTTGCCGACGCCTTTGAGCAGATACTGGCCTGGGGCGAGCGATGCGGTATTGAACTGAAGCTCATTCTCTCCTTCATGACAATAGGCGTTCAGCACCTCGTCAACCAAAGCACCGTTGATCGAGTACAGGCGGAACTGCAGCTGCGCTTCTTCTTTCAATGAAAAACGAAGCCGCGTGTATTGCATGGCTGGATTAGGATAGAGGGTAGCTGGAGTATTGGAAGCAGTTACCGGCGTGATACCAACTCCGGGTACAAATGGCGAGCGTAGCTGTGCCATCCAATTGTTGTAAGTGCGGTTCAGCTTGCCGTACATGCCCACGATCCAGATATGCCCTGGAAAGTTCCACTGGGGCTGTGAGCCGGTATAGTCGCCCCAGCGCTGCAGCGTATCGTTGAGCACGCGAATGTAGTTATCACCCTTCTTTACCTCCAGCAGCGGCGAATGCGCCGTACCGTCCCACATAACCGCTGCAACGCCCGGGTAATGAGCTGTGCCGCTATAGTCGAAGGAGATGATCGAGGTATTCAATCCGGCCTGTGTGCCGGCAAATGAAATATTAGGGTAGGCGAAGTCCATCGTGTCGACAGTGATATAGTTGGCCGTTACTGCCGGGGCGGTCGTATAGTTCGAAATGACGCCATGGTAGATCGCGTCCGCGCCGCTTGAAGGCTGCACCGTTGTGGAAACGAACTGGATCTCGCTGCCCTCCCTGTAGGCTCCCAGGATACGCGCGTCATTTGTCTGGAGCTTAATGCTCGTATTGGGCATTCGTCCGTTGGGCGGGAAGCCGTAGATAAGGTTAGACTTCAATGGAGTGACCGTGACGGAATTTCCGGCAGCGCCGATCGTATCTGCGATCTTCATGAGGAAGATGGAGTCATTCGTCGCGTCCATATTGCGCAGCGAAAGAAAATACTGCTCCGGACCTTTAACACCACCTCCGCCTTTCACAGGAAAAATATTCCGGACCGGCCTGCCGCCATAATTCACGGAATCCCAAATCCGGTAACCGAGATTCGCTGCGCCCGCATATCCATCGCTTTTCCGTACCTGGTAGATGACGCTCCTGCGGAATCCCGCCTGGAATGAGCCATTGAATACCAGCTTATTGCCCGTCAGGAAAAACTCGTCGTGTGTAATAGCGATCGTCGGGTAATCGAACCATGTGGTATCGTTTCCATAGTTACCATAGACCTTGTAAAAAACCCAGGCTCCGGTCGGATCTTTCGTTTGTGAGAAGCCGAAGACGATCCAGTTATTTTCATTCACGCCATTCAGCATCACGCAGATAAAGCGATCAGCTTCGGAATCATAGATCACTTTCGGATCGTAGCGGTAGTGAATATTCTGCCCGATAGGGTTATTCAGTCCTACCGATGAGGAAAAGCTCTGCAGGGATTTGCGCGTCGTGATTTCGCCGGTCATCGTGTTTACCGTCGAGATGTTCGAGTTCATCACATTCACTCCGTCGATGCCGTTGTTCACGGCCATGTAGTTGTCGGGAGGAATACCAGTCAGCGAATCGGGTACGAAACCCCTGACTATAACGGGCATGGCCACCGCCGTTGTTTTTGCGTTCTTGGTCACACCAGTCCGCCGGTGCGGGAACTGCTGTTCGACCCGTGCTTTTAATTCGCGGAAGGCAGCTTGTTCGCCCTCGCCGTCAGGTTCCGGCGCTTCCAGGGAGACGACTTGCGCATTGTACTTGTCAGAAACATCCCGAAGCACCACCCTGCCAGCTAACGGCGCAGTGAGGATTTTTGGGCTTCCGCTCTGAGCGGCGGCGGAAAAAGTAAACAGTATGATCAGGGCAGGAATAAGTAAAGCTCCATGCTTCATTGCCAAAAAATTTAGACCTTAAAGTTAGGCCTGCCGGGCCGAGCCAATCAAGATTGACTGCCTGAGCCCGATACCCTGTGTTTTCTCTGTCATAAAAAAATGCGGGATTTCTAAAGATCATGGAATGAGCAGCAATCCCGGCACTTGCGCATTAACAAAATGTATTTTTATTCGATAGGGAATATTAAATCCTGAATCTTCACGTTTTAGTTGCCGTTGCGCAAAAAACAAATAAACCCCAGCTCCCCGAATGGTCCAGCAAGCCTACACCCTCCAGCCTATTGCCCGGATCGCCTGGGGGAAACGACTTACCATCATAATGGTAGTTCTGGCTACGATGGCGGTAGGCCTTGCCATTTCCCTCCTCCGCCCAAAGGCGTATAAAGCAAAAGTTGAGTTTTTCCTGAAGAATCCCCTCTACGCTGATCGTAGCTACCTCTACAGCAGTGACGCCCGCATGATCGACTACTTCGCTGGCGACGAGGACATCGATCGTATGCGGAGCATGATATGGGCCGATTCCGTGCAGGACAAGATCATCCGGGAAATGCATCTGGCGGAAGCCTACGGCAGGGATATGGCCAAACCGGCCGACGCCAAGGCAATGAAAAAGGAGTTTAGCGGCCGTATGAACATCTACCGTACGGAAAGCAAGGTGGCTATCCTCTCCTACGTTGATAAAGACGAGGAGCGCGCTGCGGCTGTCGCGTCCCGAAGCGTTCAATTGCTGGAGCAACTCCTTCGTGGGTTTTACAATGAAATGCGCCAAAGCATCTATGTGACCATGGCGGGAAGGATCAGCGAGGAAGACAGCATGATCGGTTTGCTGACAGATGCATTGGCCGTGCTCCGGGAACAGTACGGCATCTCTTTCCAGCACAGTGGGATCCGAAGCTTGGAATTCACGTGACTTGAAGTCGC
>JADMIO011346920.1_pt1 | contig 65536 bp, 69 predicted proteins | sample 8958161 | NCBI WGS metagenome assembly JADMIO01 (sample SAMN16585339, study PRJNA669376) | soil metagenome | isolation source: Crop rotation soil | place: USA: Cullars Rotation, Alabama | collected 2011
CGCGACAACTTGTCCACGTGGAATTCTAAGCTTAGGATCCCAATGTGCTGGAAAGTCGCGCATCCCACCAGGGATTGTAGGAAGGCACAGGCGCAACACCGAAAGCTTCTATTTGGGCACAGGCAGCCTCCCAGGCATCGCGCTCCAGGAGGTAGAGCACCAGTAGATGATCCAACGTGGGGGCGCTGCCAACGGTTGTGCCCCGATGGTGGGTAAACTCTAGATGCCAGGGAGCGTGCGGGTGGCCCAGAATCGCGCCATCGAAGCCATTGTGGTCTTCAAACGACGAGAGCAGGGTGAAGCCTAGCCCGTCGGTGTAGAACGATACGACCTCAGGGAGCCGGTCGGTGGGGCGACCTACACGCAACACGGGAGTCATAGGAGAAATTTCTGCACCCGCGAACCGATTCCCTTGCCAGGGTAGAGAAAGGCGCGTACAATGGCGAACGGATTGTTTGCCCCTGGACTGTCGGAGAGATAAATGACTGCTGAAGTAATTTCCATAGGTACTGAACTACTGCTGGGGCAGACTGTAGATACCGATGCCGCTTATCTGGCAAAGGCGCTTTCCGGGGTAGGCATCAGTGTCTACAACCGCGCCACCGTGGGCGATAACTTTGAGCGGGCCGTGGCCACGTTTCGACTCGCCCTTTCCCGGTCTGACATGGTGTTCTGCATTGGTGGCCTCGGACCCACACTGGACGATTTGACCCGAGACATCATCGCCGAAGTCATGGAAGCCCCTCTCGTTCGCGACGAAGCACTGGTAGCGCATCTGACCGATTGGTTCGCCCGGCGGGACTATCCCATGAACGACACTATTCTCCGCCAGGCCGATGTGCCCACCGGGGGCGTTCCGTTGCCTAACCCCAATGGCACCGCGCCCGGCCTCTGGCTGGAGAAAAACGGGAAGATTGTCGTCGCTTTACCTGGCCCGCCCAACGAATTCGAGCCCATGGTAGAGGGACAGGTGCTCCCACGAATCGCCCCCGGCGCAGGCAGCACCATTGTCTCGCGAACTCTGCGCATTGTGGGCATGGGGGAATCGTCGATTGAGGAGCGCGTAAAAGACCTCATGGCCAGCAGCGACCCCACGGTAGCGCCGTATGCCAAAGCCGCTGAAGTGCATCTGCGCGTAACCTCCAAAGCTGCTACGGCAGAAGAAGCTCTTGCCAAAATCGCTCCTATCGCTGATGAGATTCGCGCGCGCCTGGGCCGCAATGTCTACGCAGAGAACGATACGCTCTTAGAAGATGCCGTGGTGCAGGCGCTTATCGAGAAGAACCTGACTGTGGCGACTGCGGAGAGCTGCACCGGCGGCTGGGTGGCGCAACGCATCACCGCTGTCTCTGGGTCTTCCGCCATCTTCCAGACCGGCATCGTGGCCTATGCCAACGAAACCAAGGTGCATCTGCTGGGAATCCCACAGGCGCTGGTTTCCTCCGTTGGTGCGGTCTCTCCCGAAGTGGCTCGTGCTATGGCGGAGCGCGTAAAAGAGAAAACCGGAGCACACTTCGGTATCGGGGTCACTGGAATCGCCGGACCGGGTGGTGGAACCCCAGAGAAACCTGTGGGGCTGGTCTATGTCGCTCTGGCTACGCCAGAGGGCACCCAGGTGGAGAAATGCCTCTTTGCGGGTAGCCGCGCGGATGTACGCTACCGCTCCACACAGACCGCCCTGCGGCTTCTCTGGGAGGCGCTGGCATGAGACTGTTCCTCGCGATTGAACTGGATGAGGCCCTGCTGGCCGGGTTAGAGGAGGTTCAGGCGCGCCTGCAAGAGGCCGCGCCGGATGCCAGTGTGCGCTGGTCTACCCGCGATAACTTCCATCTAACCGTGCTGTTTTTAGGGGAGATGAGCGAGGACCAGCTCCCCGCCATTCAGGATATGTGCGCCACGATAGCCTCGGAAACTTCGGATTTCCGGTTTCGTATAGCTGGCGGGAGTGCCTTTCCGAAGCCGGGCAGTGGCAAGCCGTTGAAGACCCTCTGGATCGGTGTAACCGAGGGCGCAAAAGACTGGAAAGCCCTGGTACGCCGGGCAGAGCCGTGGTTCACCCCGCTGGGCGTGCCAAAGAATGAGGGACTGGTTCCCCATATCACGCTGGGGCGGGTGAGGGACGAAAGCATAGCGCTGGCAGAGGCGCTTGCCGTGGAGAGAGAAACAGAGATCGGGGCGCAGCAGGCTACGGCACTGGCGCTCATAGAGAGTACGCTTACCCCGGAAGGCGCGCTCTATACCAACCGTGGCCGCTGGCCCTTTGTGTAATTTTTGAATCTGGGTGAGGAGTGAAGTTACGTGGATAAAGATAAGGCGCTCGAAATCGCGCTGTCACAGATAGAGAAGCAGTTCGGCAAGGGATCGGTCATTCGCCTCGGCGAGCAGGCCAAGCAGGCCGTAGAAGCCATTCCCACCGGCTCACTGGCGCTGGACCTGGCACTGGGCATCAATGGCGTTCCCAAGGGGCGCGTTATCGAGATCTACGGCGCGGAGTCCTCGGGCAAAACCACCATCGCGGCGCAGATCGTAGCCCAGGCCCAGAAGGCAGGCGGCATCGCGGCGTATGTAGACGTGGAGCACGCCGTCGACCCGGTCTACTTCAAGCAGATCGGTGTGGATATCGACAACCTGCTCATCTCTCAGCCGAGCACGGGTGAAGAGGCGCTGGAAGTTGTAGACGCGCTGATTCGCTCCAATGCCGTCTCTATTGTCGTGCTGGACTCGGTGGCCGCACTCGTGCCAAAAGCGGAAATCGAGGGCGAGATGGGCGACAGCCATGTCGGTCTTCAGGCTCGCTTAATGAGCCAGGCGCTCCGCAAGATCACGGGCTCGCTGAACAAGACCGGCACCTGCGCCATCTTCATCAACCAGCTCCGTGAGAAAATCGGCGTCATGTTCGGTAACCCCGAAACACAGCCCGGTGGTCGCGCGCTGAAGTTCTACTCGTCGGTGCGTATGGATGTGCGCCGCATTGAGTCCCTGAAACTGGGCAACGATGTGGTCGGTATCCGCACCCGTGTGAAGGTAGTGAAGAACAAGGTCGCGCCACCGTTCCGGCAGGCGGAGTTCGACATCATGTTCGGCCAGGGCATCTCCCGCTCCGGCTCTATCATCGACATTGGTGTGGAACTGAATGTCATCAACAAGAGCGGCGCGTTCTACTCCTACAAGGGCGACCGTATCGGCCAGGGCCGTGAGAACGCCAAGAAGTTCCTGGAAGAGCATGTGGAGATGATGGATGCCATCGAAGGGGAGATTAAAGGCTCTGGAGCCGCAGATGACGCCCTGACCCTGGGCGGTAATGTGGCCGACGACGAGTAAATTCCTGTTTTGGCAAAATCCCATGCTGAAAAATTGCTCCTGAAGGCGGGAGTGAGTGCGCTGATTCAAAACGCGCCCACTCCCGGCCCTGTGGAGCTTCCTACAGAAACATCGGTGGTCAGCGATCCCGCTGCCGCCGATGTTCTCTTGCTCTATGTGAACTCGCAAGCCGAGCTTGCCCAGCACGCCCCAGCTCTGATAGCTGGCTACAAAGACGGTGGCGCTTTCTGGATTGCCTACCCCAAGAAATCCTCTGGCATTGTCACCGACATGAGCCGTGATGTTGCCTGGACCCCACTGACCGAAGCAGACTTCCTGCCCGTGACTCAGATTGCCCTGGATACCACCTGGTCCGCCCTCCGCTTTCGCCGTAGAAGTGAGATAAAGACCCTCACCCGAAAGATGTAGAATAGAGGGCATGGACGCCGCCCGCCGTTTCTACGAAGCCTCCCCACGTCCTTATCACTCCTGGCGGCATATCCGTGCTGTCTGTGGCACCCTGACCCGCTGGCTCGGCCCCGAGTTGCCCCCTGTCCTGCTCCACGCTGCCCTCTGGCACGATGCCATCTACGACCCCAAAGCGCCGGACAACGAAGAGAAAAGCGCCGAAGTCTGCGAAGCGTATCTCAGAGAGCAAGGCGTAGACGAAGAAACCATCTCTCGCGCCGTAGCGCTGATCCTTGCCACCAAAAAGCACCTTCCCCCGGACCAGGAACCCGATGCCATCGCGATGCTGGATGCCGACCTGTGGATACTGGGGGCGGTGGGAAGAGTCTACGACCGCTATGCCGCCCTCATTCGCCAGGAATACATCCACGTTCCCGAAGACGCGTACCGCACCGGTCGCCCTGCCGTTTTAGAGCGCTTCTTACAACGTGAGCGCATCTACCTGGGCACCTGGCCCGGCGTGGCCGAGCGCGAAGCCCGCGCCCGCGAAAATCTACGGCGGGAAATTGATAGGTTGAGTTCCGCGGGTTGAAAACCCACGTCTAGATGGCGGGCAAGCCGCCGGGCGTCCTCCGGACGCGGGGAAATCCGTTTATCGGTGAGCCTTCCGGTAATCCGGTTCTTTGCGTCCGGAGGACGCCCGGCCGAAGGCCATCTAGACGTGGGTTTTCAACCCGCGGTCCCAAAACCAGCGAATCCTGTAAACTACACCCATGAACCCCACATCAGCACACACTCGCAGGCTCTCGCCCACAGCCCTTTATGTAGTGCTGGTAGCAGCACTTGTACTGGCGGAGGCCTGGATTGTACGCACCGACGCCTTCCGGCGTGCTCCAGAGATTCTCACGGTAGCCGTGCTGGTAGACCTCATGCTGGTTCCTGTGGGGCTTGCCTGGGCCATGCTGGTACGCACCGGTCGCATGCGCCCCGTAACTCTGGGGGCTATTGCGGGTGGTGGCGCGTTTGTGGCAAGCCTGCTCCTCCCGAACCCACCCTCATTTCTCTCCGTGCTGCGGTTCCTGCCTGCCTTTGTAGAACTGGCGCTGCTGGTCTGGGGAGTCATCGTCGGGCGGTCGTTCTGGAAAGAGCTACGCCAGCGCAACGCCATCAGCGACGATGTACTGGTAAACGTCCACGAGGCGCTGGCCGCCACACCGGGACTGCCTGTGGCGCTACAGGCCATGGTGGCCGAGACCGTGGTGCTCTGGTACGGTCTGAAAGCGTTTCGGAAAAAGGCCGCCAGCGGTCCTAATGTCTTTCCCTATCACGAAAACCTGTTGGGTATTCTGGTCATGGTGTTCCTGGCTACCCCCGCAGAAGGCGCGCTCATGCACTATCTCCTGCGCCAGTGGAGCGAAATCGCCGCCTGGATAGGCACCGGGTTGCATGTCTACAGCCTCGTCTGGATTATCGCGTTCTATCAGGCCGCTCGTCTACGCCCTGTAGTGCTGGATGACAATGCCCTACTTCTACGCTGGAGCCTGCTCTGGACCGCCGAGGTTCCCGTTGAGAAAATTCAAAGCGTGGAACTGCTGAAGGAGCATCCGGAGCGCAAAGAGAAAGGCATGCTGGATATGGCGCGGCTGGCGGATAAACTTGTACGCATTCGCTTCACCGAGCCGGTAACCGTACACGGTCCCCTAAATATCCGTCGTGAGGTCAGTGGTGTACTTCTGGGAGTAGAGAAGCCCGAGGTACTGCTCAACTCACTCCAGTAGTGGGATTCAAGGGAACTGAATCTTCAGTTCGGCGAAAGACTCTTTGCAGGCATCCAGGCTTTCTCCGCGTGCCTTAAGAATAGCTAGCTGCTCGGAAGATAACCGAAGGCAGGAATGCCAGTTAAGAGATTTCTGGGCGTAGATTTCCTGTACCAAGTTGATTTCGGCAAGAGTGAGGGAAGTCTCTTCTTCTTGATTTACCAGGGGGAACTCAAGCAAGTGCCCACCGTTTTCCAGAAATACTTCCAAAGTATCAGGAGACATAATACTAGCTTCCTGACTCCACAAACCGGACGTGATGTAGGGTTTAGTTTCTCCGTCGTCACCATCTAACAGGTATTCCAGAGACTCATATGCCAGCATGCGAGTGCCTTCGTTACATTCATCGAAGTAAGCTCTGGGGTTTTCTATGGGGCGACGTACGCTGTGTATAGAGAAGACTGCTCCTGCAAATCGCACCGGCAGGCCCTCTTCATCAAACGCGAACGTGATGGCACCACGCCCACCCATGGTGTCCTGAAGGCAATAGGTATCTTTATCCCAGGACTGCTCATGAGAGAAATCAGGATATTGAATTCCTTCAATGGCATGCACTATCGAAGACAGTAAGCAGCGATTAAAGAAATCTCTCAGGGTGAGAGACTTGACCAGAATCATTGGAGGGAAAAGCCCAACGCGCGCAGGGTTTGCAGCAGCGTATCGCGGCCCATGAGCGCCGCAGCCGTTCCTACTCGACGGGCGGAGTGTTGCGCCCAGTCTCCGCGCACATTCATATTCTGCGAGGTGTAGAACTCTGCCATCGCGGTGTTGTAATCAGCCACGGCGCTCTCCCAGGCATTCGGATTGTAGGTTTCGTGGTGGAGAACGGCGCTCTGAGGTAAACGGGGCTTGATGGCGGAGGTATCGCCCGGAGCCGGGAAGCCTATCGCCATGCCAAACACAGCGAAGACGCGTGGCGGGAGTTTGAGATGGGCAGCCAGTTGCTTCGGGTGATTGCGGGCCGCGCCGACATAGCAAATGCCTAATCCCTCGGATTCGGCGGCAACGGCAATATTCTGCGCGGCCAGGGCAGCATCTATCACCGCAGTCAGGAACATCTCTAAGTAGTCCAGACCTGCGCCGGGCTGCTCTACCGAATCACTTACCGATTTCAGGCGGGCCAGGTCCGCGCAGAAGACCAGAAACAGCGGGGCATCCCGAATGAACTGCTGGTCACCGCAGATAGTAGCCGCCTCAGCTTTATTCCCCGAGTCTTTCAGTGCCACCACGCTCCAGGTCTGGAGGTTAGACGAAGTCGCCGCCTGCTGACCTGCCGCTACCAGGCGCTCTAAGAGGCCATCAGGCAGTGGCTTGGGTGCGAAGTGGCGCACCGAGCGGTGCGCCAGCAACGCATCAATCGTGGGATTGCTACTTGATTCCACGCTTCGCTTCGTAGGCGGTGATATCGCCTTCGTTTTGAAGGGTCAGGCCAATATCGTCCAGGCCGTTCAGCAGGCAGTGGCGACGGAACGGGTCCACATCGAAGCTAGCCGTGAAGCCACCCGGGCCAGTCAAGGTCTGCGATTCCAGGTCTACGGTCACGCTGGCACCGGGGGATTTCTGCAGGCGGCCCATGAGGTCATAGACCGTCTCTTCCGGCAGGACTATCGGTAGCATGCCGTTCTTGAAGCAGTTGTTGTAGAAAATGTCCGCGTAGCTCGGCGCAATGATAGAGCGGAATCCATAGTCATCCAGCGCCCAGGGAGCGTGCTCCCGGCTGGACCCACACCCGAAGTTCTTGCCCACCACCAGTACCTGCGCCCCGGCTAGTGCGGGCGCGTTCAGCTCGAACTCGGGATTGGGCGTGGTGCCATCTTCTAAGTAGCGCCAGTCAAAGAACAGGAACTGCCCGAACCCCGTGCGCTCGATGCGCTTCAGGAACTGCTTGGGGATAATCTGGTCGGTATCGACATTGACACGGTCCATGGGGGCCGCGATTCCAGTGACTTTCGTGAATGCTTTCATGCGTGTTTTCTACTTTACCGCGCCAAAGGCAGCGAAGGGACCGTTTTTATGGAGAACATCGATTTGAGAGAAGCCGACTCGGCGCAGCAGCTCTAGCTGATAGGTCAGCGGCGCGGGGGTGTCTTCTTTTTCGATGTAGGCGAAGACCTTGTCTCGGTAGGCATCGTTTTGGAGGTCTACTAAGTAGTCCGAGTAGCGGCTCCACTGCGTTTCCTGAACCGAGGGGATTTCGTGAGCTACCAGGTCGAAAATCCAGAAGCTGCCACCGGAGCGCAGGGCGTGGAAGAGCTTGGTGAAGGTTGCTTCCCACTCGGTGGGGGTGCGCAGGTGGTGTAGCACAGCAGCGGCCACAATAACATCGAACTTCTCTAAGCCCGGCTCCCACTCTCGAATATCCGCCTGTACGCGGGCTAGCGAGCCGCAGGTCTGGGTAGCCAGGCGCTCCCCGGCACGTACCAACATAGGCTGACTGAGGTCATTCAGGGTGATAGAGAGGCCCGGCAGATAAGAGAGTAGCTTCAGGCTGAAGTTGCCCGCGCCGCATCCGATATCCAGGAGGTCTTTAGCGTGTGGTGTTACGGCGGCGGCAGTTCGGGCAACCAGATCCAGTGCCAGCGCCGAATCCATCGTTGCGCTCTGGCCGGTCTCTAAGTTGGAGAACCGCTCTACGTCGGCATCGAAGCGCTCGCGTATTTCGTCCACGGTAGATTTGCTCATGGCTCTAAGTGTAGGCAGGTGTGTGTTATATGTCCAATGAGTAATTTCCAGAGTGACGATAGGTTTTATCTATAGGTCCGTAAAATAATAGCGTCTTGAGCGAAAGAAGAGCTGAGTGAGTTCCGAGGACCTGGTACAGCAGTACACCGCATTTCTCTGGCGCTATGTTGCATTGCGACTTGGCACGGGGGCAGAAGCAGAAGATGCGGTTGCTGAGACTTTCGCGGCGGCGATCAGTAAGCTGTCTTGGTGTCCGAAACCAGGCTCTGGAACCACAACAGATGATCCCGTGCGTGCGTGGCTGGTAGGAATCGCACGGCGAAAAGTAACGGATGTACTGCGCAGGCATCGCCGGGAGAAACCCTGGAGTCCAGAGCTGTTGTTGGCTGCGGATCCCAGCGAGGCCATTCTGACGGCAGATGCGGCAAAGCGCCTGCACGCACTGCTGCTCTCACTCCCGGAGAACTATCGGGAGGTACTCCTCATGAAATACGCCGATGACCTGAGCCTGGAAGAAATAGGGAGAGTACTGGGGAAGTCGCCAAACGCTATCGGGCAGCTACTGCATCGAGCGCGGGCAGAGGCGCGGAAGCGTAGCAATGGAGAGGACTGGTTATGAAACCAACGCTGGAAGAGGCAATAGAGCAGCTAAAGGTGACCACAGAGCCACCAGAGCAGCTTCAACGCCGCCTGGAAAGCATGGCAAACTCTCCAGCACAGAGGAAGTCGCGCGGGCGAGACTGGCTTGCTGTAGGGGCTGTGGGAGTCGCTATAGCCGGGTTGAGCTTCGCCGCCCTACGATTAAACGTGACTCCCCCGCCTGTACCGCCTGTTTCTACGGCTAAGACCAGTGCTCAGACCACGCTGTCCGATGCCAACAAGCAAATCAGGGCGCTATGGAAGAAGGCAGACTTCATGGTAATCGGAGATGACATCCGTGCCCGCCAGAAAGTGCCGGATGGAACAGGAAGACGCTGGCGGTGGCTCACAGGCTCCGAAGAAATTGAAGCAAGGAAAAAGGTACTGGATGCGTATAAAGAGCCTCTGAAGCTAGCTCATAGAGCGATGGGAGAGCCCTTTATTCCGCCGCGCCAGGACGTCTATACCATAAATGATTACTCGGATAAAAATCCCTTTACTGACTACTATTCCGTCGCAAATCTGCTCTGTGTGGAGGTGCGGGTAAAGGCAGATAAGGGGGACCTGGAGGGGGCACTTAAAGCGGCTCTCGATATTATCTCCCTTGGGACTCAGCTAGGACAGAATGTCCAGTGGCATGGCTGGCAAGGCGCGGGTGGAGTGGTTTATTCGGGATGGCGGGAGATAAAGAGGCTGACTCCCCTATTAAGCGCCTCACAGGCCCAAGAGGCTGCTCACGAACTGGAACTACTGGAGACAAAACGGCCACCGCTGTCTAAGATGTTTCAAGCGACACGCTGGGCCGCCTATAAAACATTTCAAACCAAAAGCTGGGATCAGTGCATGTTTGATTTTGTAATTTCGTATGGCCCCCGCTCCACTCTGGCACTGAAGGCGACACCAAAAGCCTGGATTATTGCGGAGCATCTGCGCTACCTGGAAGCTCTGGAGAACTACGCTAAAGGCTCAAGATATCCAGAAAAGCGCCTACCCTCCGCGCCTAAAGATGCCTTCAATCAGTATATGGAGCACTACATGATTCAGGTGTTTGAAAGCGAGCGACTCTCTCGCACCAGCGCTGCGCTGGTCATTGCCCAGCTACGCCGCCACACAGACCCGAAAGCTGTGCTACCCGAAGACCCCTTTGCTCCCGGCAAGACGCTACGGGAGCGCGCGGATGGGCTTATCTACAGCGTCGGGCCAGATGGCGTAGATAACCAGGGAATGGCTTTAAAGCGAACGGATGGCCCCGGCGATATTAGCCAGCTTCTTTGATAAAGGGAAGCAGGGCACGGAACTCCGGCGTTCCAGCAGCCCCGAGCCAGTCGTAAACGACAGCCTCGGCAGAAGTCGGCGCAATATTATTCGCCTTCAATCTTTCCAGTCCGAGCTGGTGTTTCAACTCCGAGCGAGCGCTGACGGCATCCGCAACGACATGCGGCTGATATCCCACTGCCTGAAGCTCCAGAGCGGTCTGTGCAATGCAAATATGAGTCTCGATGCCGCAGAGGACTATCTGCTGGCGACGTGCGCCCCGAATGGCATCGGCAATAAACGTATCGGCCATGCAAGAGAAGGTCAGCTTATCGAAGGAGCGAATCGGTCCCAGTGCCTGGGCTAGCTCGGGGACGATATTCCCTAACCGCGTGGCGTTCTGGGTAGTAGGAATCACCGGAATGCCCAGCTCTCGTGCCGATTGAATCAGCAGGCGGCAGTTCTTCATACAACCGTCCCAACTGGCAATGACATCGGTGAAAGCGGTCTGCGGGTCGATAACCAGGAGCACCGATGTATCCCGGTTCAACACGTTTGGGTGGCGATTCATGGCCCCATTCTACCTGTAGGACTTTCGCCTCATGGTTGCCAAAGGGTATGATACGTAGTATCAATAGGGACTTTCTGACATGACAGCCGACAGTATCGTAGAGCACCAGCTCACCGCAGGCCGTGCGGGTGAGCCAGATGAAACTCCGCGCGCACCACGCCGGGGGAGTGTGACCGCACAGTTCGAGGAGATCTTCTTCGAGCAGTATGTACGTTACTTCAAAGCTGCCGAGAAACGCCGCCGCTGGAGCGTAGAAAAAGATATCGCCTGGGATAAAGAGGCCGGGAGCGCCTCCGATACCACCGCTCTTATCGTGGAATCGTTCTGTGCTGTCGAGATGTTCCTGCCAGACTATACCCACCGCATTATGGAACTGATTCGCCGCTCCCGTGGCCGTGCCTGGTTCCAGGCGAACTGGGGCTACGAAGAATCCAAGCACTCCATGGCACTGGAAACCTGGCTGATAGCGGCTAAAAAGCGCACTCAGGAGCAGATGGAGCAGCTAGAGCGTGACCTGCTGGGAGCGGAGTGGAACCTGCCGTTCGAGACCCCCCGCCAGATGATCTGCTACACCATGGTGCAGGAGCTGGCCACCGGCGTGAACTACGTGAACCTGCGCCGCCGCGCTCAGGATGAGGACGATCACGTTTTGACCAGCGTCCTACGCTGGCTCTCCGCCGATGAAAGCGCCCACTACAACTTCTTCCGCAGGGGGGTAAAGGCGTACTTAGAGCTAGAGCCGGTAGAGACCGTGGCCGACCTCAGGTTCGTCTTCGAGAACTTCGCCATGCCCGCCCACGCCCTGATTCCCGAGTGGGAGAAGCGCGGTGCGGCTATTGAGCAGGCTGGCATCTATGGTCCCCGTGTATACCTGGGCAAGATCTTTAAACCCATTCTGGAAGATCTGGGACTCACCCGTCAGCAGCTAAAAGACGCGGGCATTCCCACCGAAGACGCGGACTCCATGGCAGACTGGCGAGAGCAGGCGGACGCCGATAAGAAGCTGGCCCGCTACAACCGCTTCACGTCCTTACCCGCCATCCCCAGCCGGTAAGCCGGATTGGCATCTACCGGATAAATACGCTCTGTAGGCAACAGCCTGCTCGCTTCGGCACCTTTGCCGCTGCGCAGCAGGCTATCTATTTTCTTCACCAGCAGCGTTCTGTCTTCAATGCTGACAACCCACTCATCCGTATAGCGAGACAGGATATGGCGGCTCAGGCCGATTTGAATCGAGTAATGGCTCTGCGCCGCCCCACGAATCGAGCGCTCCGGATCCCACTGGCAGTGCACCTGTGCGGTCTCTAAAGCCGTGCGCCAGATATCGGCATCCGGCCATATCTTCGGTTCCGGGTGGGTCAGTACAGCTAAAGATAGCGCCTCATCCCACCCCGCGCGGGTGAGTTTCACTGCTAGAATCCGCTCCTGCCCGCTTTTCTTGCCCCAGTTGCTACGCTCCATGAGCCACAGAAACGACGGTTTTATCCAGCTCATGCGGTTCCAGGAAAACGGAGCTACGAACTCACCTGCCTCCAGTGCGGCATCTGCTATCGCGTTGGAGAATGCCTGATAGACCGTGATGGTGTCTTTATCAAACGTCGCGCGGACCTCGAATGTAGCGGGCATCTCGACATTCTTTATCGCAGCGTGTGATTTTTCTGCTTAGTCCGCGAATCATAGAGTGATGGCAACGCAAACAGAGCGATTCGAGACCCTGCTGAAAGAGCACGAAAAACTGCTCTTCAAAGTGTCGGCGCTCTATGCGACCCACCCGGAAGATAGGCGAGAGCTGGCGCAGGAGATTCGAATGCATCTCTGGCGCGCGTTCCCCTCCTACAAGGCCGAGCAACGCTTCTCTACCTGGATGTACCGGGTAGCCCTCAACGTAGCGATTTCGTCGGTGCGGCGACGCAGGCCAGCACCCGCCTCGCTCGATGAGGCCAAAGTAGCGGCGCTGACCACGCCCCCACCCGATGAGCGCATGGCCTTTCTACAGTCTTTTATGGCAAAGCTGGACGTGCTGGATAAAGCGCTAATGGCGCTCTATTTAGAAGAGTACAGCTATTTTGAAATAGCAGAGATTCTGGGCATCACCGAAACCAATGTGGCTACCAAGATTAGCCGCCTGAAAATCCGAATTCGTAAGGAGAGCGAACATGGACCTGGATGAGATGAAACTGGCCTGGCAGGCCTTAGAGACCCGTGTAGAGACCCTGGAGGCACACCGCGCCACAGGCAAAGTACGCCGCTTAGGAGGGCCTACCGCCTGGGAACTGGCGGCAGACTCTATCGGTTTGCTCCTGACTGGCAGCTTTCTCTATCACTTTGGGAGCGACTGGCGGTATCTACTGCCCGGCCTGATGCTGCATATCGCGGCCACGCTGGCCGTGGTAACCGGGGTACGGCAGCTAATCCTGCTCTCTAAGCTAGATATTGCCGGTTCGGTGCTGGCCACCCAGAAAACGCTGGCAGCGCTCCATGCCGAGCGCCTGCGAGTCAATCGAGCGCTGCTTACATTCATTCCTCTGCTCTGGCCACCGCTGCTGATTGTCGTACTGCGTGCGTTAGGGGGCGATCCCTACAAAGCGCTACCGTCCAACTGGCTCTGGGGGAACGTGATCTTCGGCATCGTGATGGTGCCGGTAGGACTCTGGCTCTCCAATAGGCTGGGCGACCGCCTGGGCAACGAGAAAATCCGTCAGGCTCTGAGCGATTTAGACGGCATCAACAAGTTTGAGAGCGAATAGCGGCCCGTAGCTCTCGAACCGAGGCAAACCGATTCTCCCGGTTCGGGTCGGTAGCGCGGGCAAGCACCTCGGAATCACCGAGTGCGAGCTGCGCAATGCGAGCGATATTGAAGACATTCGTGCGCGAGTCTATCGTAGCCCCGCGCACAAACTCTTCCGGAGCCATTAAGCGAGAGCTACCCCAGTTCCGCTCCATTTCCAAGATGTAGCTTTCGGCCTTGACACAGAGGTCCCAATCGAAGCACCACAAATGCTTCTGGTCGAAGTCATAGATCAGATTGCCTTCGTAGAGGTCTACTAATAACCATCCGGCTTCCGTAATAGCGGCACAGACATCTATCAGTGTAGCGATTGCCAGATGCTTCTCTAGCTCCGGCAGAGCATAGAAACGCTCTCGCGCTTCGGGGGTGCCCATCGTGACACCCTGTACCCAGGGATAGGCCAGCACCATGCCATCGTCGCAGCCGGTCATGAGCAGCGAGGGGATGATGTTGGAGTGCAGTCCCGCCGAGGAGATTTCGGCCTCTACTGCCGCCCGCTCCTGAAGGGCATAGGGAAAGAACTTCACAAATAGACTCTCCGTGCGCCAGGCGCGGGTGGCGGAGTCCGTTTTTTCTACGGGAGTCAGGCCGGGCAGGCGCTCTTTTAGCCAGTCTTCTGCAAGCATCTAACTCGCTGTTATATCCGGCGTCTGATAAAGCGTCTTGCCACCTACTTCGATATGAACGTCTACCAGGTACTGGCGCAAGGTTTCCAGATAGGGCATCACACCCAGACCGGGAGCCTCAGGAACTCGCACCAAGCCGTCACTGGAGATAGTTAGCTTTTCCAGGGTAAGATTCTCGGCTAGCAGACTGGGGTCTGCCGGATACTCACAGATTTCGGCGGCCCGGATGCCCACATAGGGCTGCAGGGAAGCGCTCAGGGCCAAGTGGGTAGTGAATGTGTGATTCACATAGGTTACGCCCCTGGCTGTGGCATAGTCCACCACGGCTTTTGCGGTACCGATACCGCCAATCCGCCCGGTGTCTATCTGAATAAAGCCGATGCCGCCGTGGTCGATTAAGTGCTTCGCCATGTAGGCGTTGTGCGCACCCTCACCGCCTGCCAGACGGACCGGCAAAGCGTCTGCCGCCAGCGCTTTATGCGCGTCTAGCGCGCCACCCACAAACGGTTCTTCTAGCCAGGTAACGCCAAACTCTTTCAGAGCGGGCAGGCGCAGGCGAGCTGCATCGACATCATCTACCCAGACCGTCCCGGCATCTATGAGCAGAACGGTATCTGGCCCCAGTCCATCACGCGCGGCGGCTATCTGGTCGCGGTCAGCGGCTACGCTCCCTCGCCCGTATGGCCCCCACCCGAACTTGGCCGCACGAAAGCCGCGCCGCGTGATGTTCTGAGCAGCATCGAAAGTCTGAGCTAGAGTGTCGCCGAAAAGCACGGAGGCATAGGGGCGCTTGGGATAGGCATGCTTGACGCCGAGCAACTCATACACTGGAACCTCATAGCGCTTACCCAGCAGGTCCCATAACGCGATTTCGATGCCAGAGAGGGTATGGTCGGTCTGGGCAATGTCTAAGCCATTCGCCCGAACAGTTTGCGTAATCCGCTCAATGTCCGCCGGACTGTCGCAGGTCTCACCCAGCACGGAGTCGCGTACGGGCTTGCAGGCAGAGTGAGACAGAGGGCAACACCAATTGGCGATACAGACCAGGGGAGAGGCCTCACACTCTCCCCATCCGGTATAGCCCCCCGCCTGAACGCGGACCAGTAAGGCATCCTGGCTACCGTCGCCTTTGTCTTCCACCTGTGGCATAGCCAGGTAGAAAAAGTCAACGGCTTCAATTCGCATGTGCTAAGTATTACACGGCGTCCATGGCGGTGCGGTGGCGTTTCTGGGCTTCGTAGAGGTCGCGCCAGATGGCGTACTTGGCATCGTGGTAGGCGCGGGTCTCCGGGTTGGGGTGGACGACGGGACCGGGCCGAGCCATGGCTTTCATGGCATCCGTGACCGAGGCATAGTCACCACTGGCGTGCGCACCCAGAATAGCGGCTCCCAGCAATACCGACTCGGTTTCCTCGCCCATACGGAGCGGCATACCCAACGCATCCGCGTGCTGGGCCAACCAGAGCGGGTTCTTGGTGCCACCGCCTGTTGCCAGTAGGGTTTCTATGGCGAAGCCTGCCTCATTCATGGCTTCGATAATGGCGCGAGTGCCGTAGGCCACGGCCTGAATAGCGGAGAGATAGAGCCGGGCGTCTAAGTCGAAGCTCTGGTCCAGCGGCAGGCCCTCGACCACACCCTTCGCGTGCGGGTCGGCGAATGGTGAGCGGTTGCCGAGGTGAAAATCCAGGGTGTGCAGGTGCCGGGTGAGGTAAGCAACATCGGAGAGGCCTTCGGCATCCGCCAGGGCGGCTACTTTGGCGTTCAGGAGCGTGTACACGGTCACGCCTGCCGCTTCGGCATCGTGGGCTAGCCGTGCGTACTCGCTGGAGTCTTCGATGACATAGTCGATGAGAGCGCCTGCGGCGCTCTGGCCGCCCTCGGTTAGCCAGAGTCCCGGTGCCATGGCCCCGAAGTACGGTCCCCACACGCCAGGGACGAAGATGGGGTCTTTGGAGGCCGCCATGTGGCAATTGCTGGTGCCGCCAATCAGCGCCAGAGCCGACTCCGGCGCACCCTCAGCGAGGCCCAGGAGTCCCAGGCCACCCGCATGGGCATCGATGATGCCGACGGCTACGTGGCAGCCTTCGGTAAGACCCAGGTGTGCGGCGGCTTCGGCGGAGAGCGGGCCGACACGCTCGCCCAGCGGGCGAATACTGCTGCTGGTGATACGCGGATCGTTCAGGCCTAGCGAATCTAAGAAATCCGTATCCCAGCGCCCTTCGTGTCCTATATAGGTCCACTTGCAGACATTGGTACAGAGCGAGCGTACATCACGCCCGCTGGCCTTGTACACCAGGAAGTCCGGCAGGTCGAAGAACGCGCTGGCACTTTCCCAGGTTTTGGGGGCGTTGCGCTTCAGCCACAGGAGCTTGGGAATCTCCATCTCCGGGCTAATCTTGCCGCCCACATACTTCAAGACCTCGAAGTCACCGGCATTGATTTCGTCGGCCTCGGCAATCGCCCGGTGGTCCATCCAGACAATCACGTCCCAGAACGATTCCTCGCCACCCAGGACTACCAGCGAGCAGGTGGCATCGAACCCGATTCCGGCCACATTCTCCGGAGAGACACCCGCGTTTTGCATGGCATCGCGAACACTCTTGCCCACTGCATCCCAGATATCCGTGCTGTTCTGCTCAGCCCAGTCTGGATGCGGGCGACGCATTTTAATCGGGTGGCTAGCGACTCCAAAGCGGGTGCCATCCGAGACGGAGAAAACTCCCGCGCGTGCACTCCCTGTGCCTACGTCTACACCGACGACAAATCGACTCATTAAATCCGTTTCTCCGGTAAGGTTTCCGCAGCGAGAGAGAGCCCCGCTGCCGTGTGAAGGGTGATATGGGCGTTCTGTATGCTGACACCTGTAATGGTGTGGTCGCCTGTGTCATACAGGGTCACCGTACCACTGCGAAGAACCGCCACGCAGCGTCTTGCAGGAAAGCAGGCACAGGCAAGGTCATTCTGCCCACTGACTTGCGAGGGAGTGCCAAGCTCATCCGGCCACCAGGGCGAGCCCGTAGGAAACGAAATGCCTCTGGAAACAGCGGTCTGAGCGAGTTCAGCAAAAAGAGCACTGACGCGGGCTTTCAGGGGCTGATTAAAGGCATCGCCAATCATTACCATGCCGTTCATCCACTGCCCGGTGCCCCCTAGCTCCGGGTGGGAAAACTGCGCCATGGTGCCATTTCCCCGCTCCAGAGCGGCCCTGGCAACGGCGACGGCTTCGTCAGAAAATCCCTGGCTCACGAGGCATTTTAGCACAAAGGGCGGTACACTGAGGGCACGCCGGAGTGGTGGAATGGTAGACACGCGCGCCTCAAAAGCGTGTGGGGCAACCCGTGCGAGTTCGAGTCTCGCCTTCGGCATACGAACATGAATAGACAGGTTTCCAGCGGCTCCACCATATTCATTATTGCTGGAGTAGCCATTCTTGCACTGATCGCTCTGGGGTTTGCTGGCAATACCGGCGGTCTGCCTAAGAGTGGGCCGCGTGCCGGGCATAGTGCTCCCGCACTGTCCGCAAAATCCACCGACGGCAAGAGCGTATCCCTGGCCGATTTTAAGGGCAAGGTGGTCCTGCTGAACTTCTGGGCAACCTGGTGCGGCCCCTGCCGCCAGGAGCTTCCCGTGATCGCCGCGCTTCAGGAGAAGTACAAAGACCGTGGCCTGGTAGTACTGGGAGTTGCCGGTGATGAAACCCCGGAACCCGTACAGAAGTTCCTGGAAAGCAGTCCTCTGCCGTTTACCAATCTCTACACCACGAAAGAGATTGTCGAAACTTACGGCATCAAAGCGCTGCCAACCAGTGTCCTCATAGACAAAAACGGGCAGATTGTCTTCGATATCGATGGCTACGACCCAAAGCTAGATTTCGGGGCGCTGGTCGAACGATATCTCTAATACGGCACACACCTTAAAGACTATGGTAAAGAAAGCTGTTATCACGGCAGCAGGGCGCGGCACGCGCATGTTTCCGGCTACTCGGGTGGTTCAGAAAGAGCTGCTGCCACTTGTAGATGTCGATGGGTTTGCCAAGCCCACGATTCAGATTATCGTCGAGGAATGCCTGGCATCGGGTATCGAGGAAGTCTGCATCGTTGTAGAAAAGGGCGGCGGGGCACCGTTCCGCGCCCACTTCGCCCCTCCCACCGACGATGAGCGCCAGTCTCTTGCCAACAAGCCAGCGCTTCTAGAGCAGGCCGAGCGTCTGGGGCACCTGGCCGAGCGTATTTCCTATGTCGAGCAGCCATCGCCGGAGGGCTTCGGTCACGCCGTTTATCAAGCGAAAGACTTCGTCGGTAACGAACCGTTTGTTCTGCTATTAGGCGATCATGTGTACACCGTGCCTGAAGGCGAAAAGCGCGTGGTGCAACAGCTTATCGACGCCTACGATGCCACCGGCGGCTCGGTAACCGCCGTGCGCCATGAGCCTGAGAGCGGCGTGACGGTGACCGGCATTATCAAAGGAATTCCCATCAGCAAGCGTCTCTACGGCATTGAGAAGCTGGTAGAGAAACCCAGTGTAGAGGAAGCGAAGATGCTGGAGACACCGGGGGTACCCGAAGGCTACTATCTGGGCCACTTCGGAGTGCACCTGTTTACGCCAGGCATCTTTACGGCCTTGGGCAGCCTGATTGCCGAGAACGCGCGGGTCAAAAACGAGTTCCAACTGACCAGTGGGCAGGAGCGCCTGCTGGCCTCTGGCGAGACCTACCATGTGCTGGAGGTCAACGGTCTCCGCTGGGATATTGGTATGCCCGATGAGTACGTGAAGACCTTCGAGGCTCTGGGTAAGAAAGCCTATCCGTGACCCTGGAAGAAAAGATAGGCCAGCTTCTCTGCCTGGGCTGGCATGCTCATTTAGCCCTGGATGAGCAGGCAATCCGCTGTGTGGAAGAGCTACACGCGGGCGGCATGATTCTCATGGGCCGCAATGTCCGCAAATCGGGCGACCCCCAAATAGACGCCCCGGCTGTGCGTGCCATGACCGATGCGCTACAGGCACATGCGAAGACCCCTTTATTGATAGCCACCGACCAGGAAGGCGGGCGCGTGGCCCGGTTCTCTACCGCACCCTTCACGCAGGTAGCGCCCGCGATGCAGTTGGAAAGCGTAGCCGCTGCCCGTGAAGCCGCCGAGGTCATGGGCCAGGAGCTAGCTATGGTGGGCGTGAACACCAACTTCGCGCCTGTGGCTGATATTAACTCCAATCCCGCGAACCCGGTCATCGGGGATAGAAGTTTCGGGGCAGAGCCGCAGAGGGTAGCCGAGAAAGTAGTCGCCCAGGTAGAAGGCTACCAGAGCAGCGATGTGCTCCCCTGCCTGAAGCATTTCCCCGGTCATGGGGATACCGCCGTCGATTCGCACTTCGCACTCCCTACACTGCCACACTCGCTAGAAACGATGCAGGCGCGCGAGTTAGTGCCCTTTAAAGCAGGCATTGCAGCAGGCTGCCCGCTGGTTATGAGCGCCCATATCCTCTTTCCGGCGCTGGACCCCGAGCTACCCGGCACACTCTCGGAAAAGATTCTGACGGGCTTGCTGCGTGAAGAACTAGGCTTCGAGGGGGTGATCGTGACCGACTGCCTGGAAATGAAAGCGGTGGCAGACCACTGGGGCACGGCGCGTGCTGCTGTGCTGGCCGCGAAGGCCGGAGCCGATGTGCTGCTTATCTGCCACACCTGGGAGCGCCAGAAAGAAGCGTTCGACGCCCTGAAAAGCGCCGTAGAGTCTGGCGAACTCCCGCTGGCACAGGTAGATGCATCCGTCGCCCGAATCCAGAAGCTCAAAGCCCGCCTGAAGCCTGCGCCCGTATTTGATGCCTCAGTCTTTGGTGGTACTACTGTAGAGGCCGCCACCGTACTTGGCGAAAGCGCCCCCTCTGTCGATACAAGTAATTGAGATGCGATTTCCCTGGCAGAAGAAAGACGATAGTAACACAGCTAGCCCCGCCGCCCCGGCACTGCAAGAAGCCGAGAAGCTAGCAAAAGAAGGGCAGTTTCAAGACGCTTTAGGGGCGTTAGTCCCCGGCTTCCACCAGGATTCCGGGCATCGCCCTCTGTATCAGCTTGCGGAGCGTGTGCTCCGCCAAATGGGTGCCACAGAGGAAGCAGCGTTATTTGCAGCGGCACAGAGTAGTCTAAACACTGCAGAGTCACTTTACAACCTGGGCAACCACTTTATTGAAGTAGGCCATAGCAGCATGGCCCTGGCTTTTCTAAAGCGAGCAAACCAGCTAGAGCCCCAGGATACAGAAATTGCCAGTGAGTTCGCGCTGGCCTGCTGTGAACAGTTCCTTCCCGAGGTAGGTTACGAAGCGTTGGTAAGCGCCAAACCAGAGGAGTTCTGGGAGTGTTTTCAGATGCACTGGTGCGGCGTACTGGCGCAACGAGGACTGGACGTTGCCTTGGCCTTCGCCCACAAGATTCAAGATGAGCTGCGTGCCGCTGACCTGAGCGAAGAGACCTATGCGGCAGTAACTCCTGCTATTGAAAAACTGAGCATAGTTCTGGAGAGGCTGTACACGGTAGAAAACCCTGCTGCACATATCCGTGACTGGCAGCTAATTCTGCACGGTGGCGCAGTTCTGAAGCCATTCGACCGATGTTTTTCGGATGAGGATATAGAGGTTGCCAGGGGGCGCTGGGTTTATCTGCAACTCAGTGAGAGCGCGATCATGGGCATTCTTCAGAATCTGAAGCGATTCTTGAAGGAACTTGGGAGAGCGCCAAAAAGAATCGTGGTACTTCCCGATAGGGACTCTGAGATTGTGGGGCGGGCAGCAGCACAGATACTGGGCTTACCTTGGGAGTTCGCCAACGAAGAGCTACTAGCCGCGCCCTATACCCTGGTTGTTTCGGCCTCTACCCGTGCGCTTAATGACTGGGAGACGCTTCAGACCACGGCAACCGACCAGACTGTCTTTGCTCTGGACTTACCGTTTCTAGAGCCTGCACGCTACGCACCAGATGTAGTGGGAGTATTGAGCCAGCTATGTGTTCTGCCTTGGGCGGGGGGCGGTTTTCGTATGGACCCGGAAACGCAGGAAGTTGTAGAAATACCTGCCGATGAGCGTTTACCCGAGGAGATTGCTGCCGAGTTGGCAGCAACTAAGCCCGATGAGGATGCTATTTTCGAGGAGCATCTAGCCTTTTATAGTCGCTATACAAAGCTGCTTACCGGGTTTAAGACCGGGCGGACCCGCGCACCATTCTTCGTGGATAGTCCACTACCAGCGGCTCGCTTCGGCGACTAAGTAACCTGGGATTCTGTGGCGGTAGTTACTCGGTTGGGGCGTCTTTTTCTGCCTTGTCCGTTGTTGCTGCTGCGACAATCCCCAGAACAAGGTATCGCAGGCAGGAAAACAGGCATCCCAGCATAACGAGGTTCAGTAGTATCGCAAAGAGCGGGGCTATATTTGCCAACAGTGCCTGAAGCACGAGCAATCCTATCAGACAGAGGACACTGATACCGAACATCTTGAACGCCTCAGCGCTGGTCAGCTTAGCTTTGGACTTCGTTGTAGCCATCGTTTCTAACCCTCTCCTGCAAGCAGGATTGCAATTCTACCATGACCCAACTCGAGCGCCCGCCCGTGCCGCTCGTTTTTCGTAGGAGACAGTATTGAAGACTCTGGACGACATTCATGCCTGTTGTGAAGCGCTTCCACACGCAGAGCAGACCTTTCCCTTTGGGGAAACGGTAGCCGTGTACAAAGTGGGCGGCAAGATGTTTGCGCTGGTGCCCATGAAAGTCACGCAGCCGAACTTCTCGGTGAAGTGTGACCCGGAAGAGGCGGTGTTACTGCGGGAGCAGTATGCGGCGGTCACACCCGGTTATCACTTGAACAAGCGCCACTGGAACACCGTTGTTGCCGATGGCACAGTTTCCGAAGAAGAGCTAGAGGGATTTATAAAGACCTCCTGGAAGCTGGTGGCTGCCAGCCTGCCAAGAAAAGTTCGGCAGGAACTAAGTTTGTCGGACGAAGACATCGACAGGGCTTGACATAGGCCAACCCTCTCGGGCATTATTTTCCCTATGAACACACGTCGTTCGTTTCTTACGGGGGCGGTCGGCTCGGCATTGCTGCTGGGCGACGCTTCTGTTTCTGAGGCCGCAAAGAATGGCCTGCCCCGCGCCAAACCAGAGAGCGTGAGTATGGACCCCGCGGGCGTTCTGCGATTTGTAGAGGCTGTCGATAAGATGGGCCTCCATAGTGTGATGCTGTTGCGCCATGGCAAGGTAGCCGCCGAGGGCTGGTGGGCTCCCTATGGCCCGCAGTCCCCCCATATGCTCTACTCCCTCAGTAAAAGCTTTACGTCTACCGCTATCGGGCTGCTCATCAACGAAGGCAAGCTCTCTCGCGAGGCATCTGTTGTCTCGTTCTTCCCTGAGGAACGCCCGGCGACGATAGACAATAACCTGGCGACCATGCAGGTGCGCCACTTGCTGATGATGGGCACCGGGCATGATGTAGACACGACTGGAGCGGTGCTCAGTCAGCCGCAGGGAGACTGGGTACGCGGGTTCTTTTCCGTACCCGTGGCGCATGCGCCCGGCTCCAAGTTTGTGTACAACACCGGGGCTACCTATATGCTCTCCGCCATTCTGCAGAAAGTCACCGGACAGACTGTGCGAGACTATCTGACCCCCCGGCTGTTCGAGCCGCTGGGGATTCGGAAGCCTTTCTGGGAGACCTGCCCGAAGGGCCGGAACACGGGCGGGTTCGGGCTGAACGTAACGACTGAGGACATCGCCAAGTTCGGTCAGCTTTACTTAAACAAAGGCCAATGGAATGGTAAGCAGCTTCTTGCCTCTGACTGGGTGACTGAGGCCACGCAGAAGCATATCTCTAATGGCGACCCTACGGTGGCAAATGACTGGACCCAGGGGTATGGCTATCAGTTCTGGCGCTGCCGCCATGGCATGTACCGAGGCGATGGCGCGTTTGGGCAGTTCTGTATCGTGCTGCCCGAAAAAGACGCTGTAGTCGCAATAACTAGCGGTACGGGCGATATGCAGGGGATTCTGAATGCTATCTGGGAGCACTTGCTGCCTGCCTACGACCGGGCACCTGCTCCGGCACCGGGACTCGGCAATCGCCTCAAGCGGCTGGCGCTGCCAGCACCACAGGGAGAGGCTGATGCAGCGGTAGCGAAAGGCGTGATCGGCAAGACCTTCATGTTCCCAACCAATCCACTGAATGTGCAGTCGCTTCAACTAACCCCTACACATCTGGTTCTGCGAGTGGCTGGTAGCGAGTGCAGGCTGAGTCGGGGGGCGAGTAAGTGGGGAACCGGAAGCGCACCACTGGGGGCCTGGGAAGGTGGCGGTGTGCTGGGCGGCTCTGCATTGAAGCGGGTCGCTTCACGCGGGGCGTGGTCCGGGGCAGACACGCTGGTAGTGAGCGCTTGCTCCTATGAGACCCCGTATATTCACACCCTCACCTGCCAGTTTACGGACAACAGTGTGGCGCTGACGATTAAGACCAATGTGGGCTTCGGGCCGACCGGACCAACAACGGTAAAAGGGACGGCGGGTTAAGCCCCGCCGCCCGTTGGTTTTTCGATTGGTTTTTCCGTCGGCTTGTCGGTTTTGTCTGTCTTCTCGGTCTTTTCCGACTTTTCTGTCTTATCCGGCGTCGCCTCGCTCTTGGCAGGATCAGGTGCCGGGGTCGGCTTCGGCTCCGGGGTAGCGGCTGGTTTGGGCAGGAGTTCTAATCGGCTAGCGGTCAGCTTGCCGTCTCTGCCCAGCATGCCGATGGCTTTTACGCCACGCTCTTTGGCGAGCCCGACAAAGGCATCTGCTTTAATAGCCGTTCCCGCTTCATCGAAAAGCTGGGTGTTGTCCCGCAGGGCGAGTGAGCCACCCTTAGAGGAGGGCAAGAAGCCGCTCCACGCGGTGGGAGCACCTAGCTGAAGCGCGTTGTTGTCTCCACCGGAAACGGGTGCGGTCAGGGTTACCAGACTCGGCCCGGCGCTTTCCAGCACCACACGAGTAGCAGCGAAGGCTCCCGAGACAGGCTCGTAGGCACCTTCTAGCTGCAGGGAAGCGCCGGAGACCAGGTTACGCCATAGGTCGTCCGCGGAGAGTGAGAGTCCACCCTGTTTGTAGATAGCTACTTTCTCGGCCAGAGAGATGAGCAGGGTGCTCTGGCCCGGCATAGCGCCGGTGACTTCGTCGAGCGTCAGGGTCAGGGTCTGTGCGCCGGGGTCCACGGAGACCACCTTGCCGTGCACAGAAGCGTCGGTGCCTGCTCCCAGGTTTACCTGAGTGGCTACCAGCCCCCTACGAGTAGAGTCTAGCGTGGCGCGCACGCGCACCTTCTGACCCTCGGTGAGCTTCGGGGCGGGGCTACCATCACCTAAGAGAACGGTAGTGGGACTGAGGGCTACTAGCTCGCTGCCGATCAAGATTTTCTGCTGAGGGGCTTCACCCTGTACACCGCGGACGATTCCGGTCCACTCTCGGGTCAGGGTGTCCGCTTTGGGGGTATCCGTCGCGCTGAAGGCTATCGGACTCTGTTCCCCCGTGGCACTCAGTTTAGTGAGATCTACCGAGAGGATCATCGGGCCTTGCGCCGGGTCCTGGGTCTTTTCCAGGGAGGGGTAATGGTAGGGCGGCCTGAGGCGTCTTTGGGCAGGGCGGCAGGGAGCAGAACCTGCTCACCCGTGGCGCTACCCTGGCCGAAGCGCATCAGTCCGGTTCCCAGAGATACCCGTATACGCGAGATAGGCTTGCTTACTTTCAGGGGAGGGGTACCCAGCGGCAGCAGCTTGCCATCCAGGCTGCAGATCTCTACATTAATACCGGCATCGTCCTGAAGCACGGCAACGGCTTCATCGCCCTGGCCGGTGAGCAGCTCTATCTTATGGATAGTGACATAGACACGCTCTATCCCCTGAGGTTTGCCATTGGCGGTCAGGAGGAGCGGCAGGCGGCGACTCTCCCAGAGCGGGTCACTTGCCTTGACGGGTGCGGCCTCTTGGGGGTTGGCAACGCCTCGGGCGGCACCCGTGCCGCCACCGAGCGAATCGCCCCCCAGGGTAGGCGTGGTTTGCGAGCTGCTCGTACCGCAGCCGAGCGGGGCCAGAGCCAGCAATGCCAGCAGGCCCGTGAGAGCATACGTGCGCTTCATACTACACATTATGACCTTTTTGACCCGAAGTGCCATCATTTCTTCAAGAAAAGTAAGAGGAACAAGTTGGGGCACACTGGAGTCCTTTCTAAGGGGCGTTGACGTTTTTTTACTCTGCGCCTATAATTGCCGTAACTTGCCGGGCCGCTCGTTCGTTGAAGAGAGCACCCAACCCTGTTTTGCAGGAGAATAAAATGCCAACATTTGCCTACACCGCCCGATCAACGGATGGCAAGACGCTCTCGAATACCGCCGAGGCCGCGTCGCCCACCGAGCTGCGTCAGCGGCTTCAGGAGCAGGGCTACACCGTTCAGAAGGTCACTCAGGCCAAGGCCAAAAAAGCTGCCCGCCCCAGTAATCAGATGGGCTTCTTCGAGAAAATCTCTCGTGTCAAGCTCACCGACAAAGCGATCTTCTGCCGCCAGTTCTCTACCATGATCGACGCGGGCGTGTCGCTCGTGCGCTGTTTAGACGTTCTGTCCGAGCAGTCGCAGAGCCCCAAGCTGCGCCGCATCATTGCCGACCTTCGGTCCGAGGTTGAAGCCGGTAACATGCTCTCGAAAGCCATGGGTAAGTACCCTGGCGAGTTCGACAACATGTTCATCGGTCTCGTCCGCGCCGGAGAGGTCGGTGGTGTACTGGAAGAAGCCCTCCAGCGCCTTTCCGTCTTCTTGGAAAAAGACGTTGAACTTCGACGCAAGGTCAAGTCCGCTCTTACCTACCCGGCCATCGTTTCTTTCGTGGCTGTAGGTATCGTTCTGTTCCTGACCGTCTACATCGTTCCGAAGTTCATCGACATGTTCTCGGAGTTCGGACTCAAGAAAGAGGACTTCCCCGCCCCGACGATGTTCCTGGCGACGGTGTCCGAGTTCCTGATTCACAAACTCTACATCGTGATCATCTGCGCGATAATCTTCTTCATCGCGTTCAAGATGTTCGTGCGAACCAAGTTCGGACGGCGCGCCTGGGATAAGTTCAAGCTGAAAGTACCAGTCTTCGGTAAGCTGAACCACAAGGTGGCGCTAGCCCGCTTCTCGCGAACGCTGGCTACCCTGCTGGCCTCTGGTGTACCGATTCTTCAGGCCATGGAAACGGTGGCTGGAGCCGTGTCGAACGAGATTATCTCCGACGCGATTCTGGATGCCCGTGCCCGTGTGCGAGAAGGAGACGTTATCTCCGAGCCGCTGCGCAAGTCTAAGATGTTCCCCCCCATGGTCGTTCAGATGATCGCTATCGGCCAGGAATCGGGTTCTCTAGATACCATGCTCTACAAGATCGCCGACTTCTACGACTCTGAAGTAGACGCGGCGGTGGCCCAGCTTACTGCTGCTATCGAGCCTGCGCTCATCGTGTTCCTGGGCTTTACGGTCGGGTTTATCGTTGTGGCCATGTTCCTTCCCATGGTTGCCATGATCCAGGGCCTCTCTGGTGGTGGTGACGATGAAGGCGGCGGCAGCGAGTAAGTTCCGTATCCCTTCTTTTTCGGGCGCGACAGCTTAAGGGCTGTCGCGCCCACTGTTTTCTGCCGATAGAATCACCGTAATGGATGAGACTTCCACCGTGGACTGGTCGGCGTTCCTGCATGTCTTCTGGTATCTGATTGTGTTCTGCTACGGGGCCATCGTCGGCTCCTTCCTGAACGTGGTCATCTACCGCTTGCCTCTCGGCAGAAGCCTGACCAACCCGCCATCCAAGTGCCCCAACTGCAACTACGCTCTGACCTTCTGGGATAACATCCCGATTCTGAGCTTCCTGTTCTTGCGGGCCCGTTGTCGCGACTGCAAAGAGCCGATCTCCTGGCGCTACCCCATGGTAGAGCTAACCTGCGCCACTCTCTGGGTGGCTCTCTACCATCGAATTGCCGCAGACACAGGCACTTCCTGGCTAGACTTCGTCTTCCACGCCCTCTTTGCCGCCGTACTCTTAGCGCTGGTCTTCATCGATCTGGATCACTTTATCGCTCCGGATGAGTTGAACTGGTTTGGGCTGGCGCTCGGTATCGGGCGCGATGTTGCGGTACTGGCGCTTGCCTGGTTTACCGGGCAGTACCGCTGGGCCGAACTGAGCGCTCCGTATCTCTACTTTGGGTGGCTGCCCAAGTCCATCGCGGGTGCCGTGGTCTATGGCGGCGCGCTGTTCCTCATCTCCTGGTTCGGCTTTGCCTACTACGCCCGCAAAGAAAACGAGTCTTTCGTAGGCGCGCTGGGCCGTTACTTCCGCTACCTGCGCGAAGAAGAGGAAGTGATTCCTGCGGCATCGCAGCAGGGCATGGCAATCGTCGGGCCAGGGGATGTCCCTGCTACGGAACTCAGCGACGATGCCGAGGCACCACGCCTGGCATTCTCTCCAGGATTTTTAGGCCTGGTCTGTACCGCTCTGCTAGTACCGGTGATTGGTTGGCTCGCGCCACTGGGGCTGCTGTTGCCGCTACTAATGTTTGCGCTGATAGCGAAGCGCCCCGAGGAGAGTTTGGGCGGAGTTACCGGACGTTTCTGGCGCTCCAACGACCTGGGCCTGCCGGGTAGCGCCAGCCAGGAAGTAGAAGCCTCGCAGACCGAGGCCGATGAGTTCGCTTTAGAGGCGGAGAGCGGCGAGCATGGCGCGATGGGCTTCGGCGATGTGAAGCTGGCCCTGGCAATCGGAGCGATTCTCGGACCCGCACAGGCGCTGCTTTCTCTACTCGTTGCTACCGCCATCGGAGCCGTAACGGGGATCGCGCTGGCCCGCCGCTATAACCGAGACAATCTCAAGCTATCCGTACCGTTTGTACCGTTCATGGCTGCCGGAGCGATTATCTGCATGCTCTTTGGCCCGGCGTTTGTAACCTGGTACATGGCACGCTTGAGTCCTGAAGCTGCGCCGCCTACGCCGCAGCCTCCTTCCCGCCGAAGAAATCTCCCCACCCCCGGTCCTACCGGTGACTTTGAGAGGCGACCTCGGAATAACAGGTTCGATGACGGAATTCAGCCACGTTGATGCCAGTGGCGCGGCGCGCATGGTGGATGTCTCGGAAAAACCAGAGACACACCGCCTCGCCCGCGCCACTGGCCGGGTTCTAATGGCAGAGGCCACCCGTGACCTCCTTGCCCGTAAAGCCCTTCCCAAAGGCGACGTACTCACGGTTGCCAAAGTCGCTGGTATTCTAGCCGCCAAGAAATGTGGTGAGCTGATTCCCATGTGCCACCCTATTCCCCTGACCGATGTTCAGGTGGAGCTAAGTCTAAGCGAGATAGGCGTAGAGATTACCGCCAGCGCCTCGTGTGTAGGCCGCACGGGGGTAGAGATGGAAGCGCTCACCGCCGTCAGTATTGCGGCGCTTACAATCTACGATATGTGCAAGTCCGCCGATAAGGACATGACCATCACCGAAATCCAGCTTATCGAAAAGCGAGGCGGTAAGAGTGATTTCGTACGATGATGCCTTAGCGCGAGTCCTGGCTGCTGTAGAGCAATCACTGCCAGCAGAGGCAGCCCCACTGGCTGAATTGCGCGGACGCGCATTGGCAGCGGACTTACTCGCTCCGCGTGACCTGCCCCCGTTCGACAACGCTATGATAGACGGCTTTGCGGTACGGCTGGCAACGACTGGCTCCGCTTCCCACGAAGTCGCACTGACTCTGCCGATTACCGGCGAAGTAGCCGCAGGTGTAGCACCTACGCGTGCGCTACGGGCTGGAGAAGCCTGGCGCATCTATACCGGCGCTCCGGTGCCCGAGGGTTGTGACGCTCTGGTCATGGTGGAAGACACCGAAGAGGACGAAGACGAACCCGGCTGGGTAACTCTGCGCCACGGTGGCTCGCCTAGCTTTATTCGCAAGCGCGGTTCCGATATCTCCGAAGGAGCGTTGGCGATTACTGCCGGGGCCGCCCTGGGAGCGGGCGAGGTCGCGTTGCTGGCTGCCCTGGGAATGGCAGAGGTTTCCTGCCCGCGTGCCCCCCGCGTGGGGCTTCTGACCACGGGGGATGAACTGGTGCCCGTGGGGCAGGCACTGGAACCGGGGCAGATCTACAACTCCAATGGTCCTGCTTTAGAGGCTGCCGTGGCCGAAGCCGGAGGGATTGTAGTAGCACGAGTGCACGCCCGTGATACCGCTGCCGAAACCGAAGCCGCGTTTGATGCCCTCTCGGATTGCGATGTCATTGTTAGCTCTGGCGGGGTCTCCATGGGCGACCATGACCATGTGAAAGCCGTGCTGGAAGCGCGAGGTGGGCTGGACTTCTGGCGCATAGCCATCAAGCCCGGTAAGCCCTTGGCCTTTGGAAAAGTCGGCTCGGCGCTCTTTTTCGGGCTGCCGGGCAACCCGGCGTCTTCCCTGGTTACCTTTGAGCTTTTTGTGCGGCCTGTGCTGAAAAAGCTGGCCGGGCATACCCGAGTGCTGCGCCCAGAGATTCGGGCCACGCTGGCTACGCCCTTAGAACATTCTCGTGGTCGCCGTGAGTTCGTGCGGGCGTCTGTAGAGTGGCGCGATGGTATAGGCTATGCGGCTCCTACAGGTGCGCAGACCTCTCACCGCACACACTCCTTGGTAGGCGCAGATGCGCTGATTATCGCCCATGAGTCGCATGGGGATTACGCGGCGGGGGAAGTGCTTCCGGCGTTATTGCTGTAAGCGCTCTAATCGCCCCGGAAGAAATCACCCAGGAACCAGCCCAGCAGGTAAGCCAGCAGTATCACATTGCCGCCAAAAACAATCGTCTGCCAGCCGCCATCGAAGGCAATGGTAGCGAGGATAGTTACCAGGGCAATGGAGCCATAGACCTTCAGCAGGGAGTTTGCAAAGCTTTCCTGCACTATGGCAACGGCCAGATGCACCAGCCCGGCAATCCAGAAGCAGAGCGAACCCACCAGCATCATCAGACCACCCAGCGGAGCGCCCGCCCCGCGTGTGCGTAGAAGAAAATCGTCTTCTAAGCGCCGAATGGTGCTGGTAGAGGCCATGGTAGCGCCCAGGGTAAAGCCACAGAGTACGAGCAATGCCACCTGCGGCACGCTCCACTCGCTTACCAGCGGGAAACCTGCACTGCGCCAGCTGTCATGAGTGAATGCCCCGATGAGTAGCATGGCGGCAATCACGGCATACCCTATCAATCCCACCAGCAGGCGGGCCAGCGGGCGCTTGTGCTCGGGCACGCCTCGGAGCGGATCGTTTGTTGTACGGGTACGAGGCGGTGGTGGCGCTGGGAAAGGGCTGGATGCTCTCGCCATGCGCTCCATACGCTGCCGCACGGCTCCATTGCGCGGGTCTAGCTGGAGCACGATGGTGTAGTGGCTCAGGGCTTCATCTACCCGGCCCTGTACCCGGCTGATGTCTCCTAAGACCTCGAACGCGGGGGCGCTGCGCGGGTTGTAGCGCCGGGCCTGCTCCGCCAGATTTCGCGCCTCGCTCAGTTTGTTACGCACAAACGCCGCCTGTGCCTGGGTTACCAGTCTGTCCGCTTCGGAGTTGGCGGAATCACGCGCGGGGCGCGGGGGAGCGCCACCCGGAGAGTTTCCGTTAGAGGCCGCGCCCGGCATCACCCGGCTGCGCTCCTGCGCACGGCGTTTCTTTAAGGAAAGCTCGGCATCATAGGTCTTGCGCGAATCTTCATCGGAGAGGGTTTTGTAGGCCTCCGTTATCAGCGAGAAGATCTGAGTTGCCATCTCCTTGTCGCGCGCGACATCCGGATGGTACTTGCGCGCCATCTCACGGTAGCGCTTCTTTATTTCGTCGTGGGTTGCCTCTTCAGGTATCCCAAGAACCTCGTAGTGGGTTTTACCCTGCACTACTCGCCTCCGCCTCCCCCATCACCTGCATTCATAACACTGCCAATCTGACCCACGTAGAACGAAATAACAATGGTACCGACGACAATTGCGGCAATCAGCAGCATCACCACACCCATGGTCACCGCCATCTGGTGGGCCTTTGCATCGGCTTCAGACTCTAAGTAGTCGGCTACCTTCTGCATCATGTCGTCCAGGTTGCCCGTTTGCTCACCTGTGCGCGCCATCTGTACCGCTATCGGACTGAGCGCTCCGCTGGCCTCCAGCATTCCCGAAAGCCCGTTGCCCGCTAGCAGGCTGGGCAGACCAGAGAGCATCCTATCCGCAATGTAGCGGCTGCCACAGGCCCGCGCTGAGATCTCCACAGCGCGAGGTAGCATGATTCCTCCTGCATAGAGCGTGCCTAGCGCCCGGCAGAACCGCGCCGTGGCGTACTTTTGTGAGACTTTTCCTACCCCCGGTACGGCCAGCTTGATCTGATCCCACAGAGTTGCCAGTGCCGGATACTGGTGCAGGTACCGGCCCAGCCACCAGATTCCGAAGGCGATTCCGCCCACGATAACAGCCAGCACCATGCGGCTAAACACAGCAGAAAGGCCGCTGGTGCCCATGCCCGCCCGCACCCATGCCAGAATCAGCAGCACCAGCCCGGCGACAAAGAGAACGATCTTGGGGTACAGGGTCTCGCGCTGGAGCTTACGGCGAATCTCAATCTCGCGCTCTAAGTAGTCCGCAATGCGGGAGCACATTATCTGGAGCATGCCGCCGTACTCTCCGGCGCGAATCAGCTCCACAATCAGCTGCGAAAAGACAGCCGGGTGCCGCTCCAGCACGCCCGAGAACGGGTTTCCCGCCGCTACCTGCGCGGATGCCTCGCGCATAATTTCTTTTAGCCTTCCGTTCGAGGTCTGATCGCCCAGCGCGGTCAGAGCCTGCACCATAGGAACGCCAGCATTGAGAAGTGTGCCGAACTGCCGGAACATCACGGCGATATGTGGCAGGGGAACGCTGGCTAAAAACGGGGCGACATGCGGACCATCTGCCGCAGGCTCGCCCGCACCGCCGCCCGGCGTGGCTGCGGCGGAAAGCACAACCTTGGTGGGGGTCAGGCCCTGGTCGCGCAGCGCAGCAGCCGCTCCTGCGGGACTTGTCGCCTCTATCAGGCCGCTCTGCGCGTTGCCCATGCTATCGGTTGCGTGGTAGGAGAATGTTGCCATGGAAGCCCTATTGATCCGTTCCGTTCGAGGTTGCCATGAACTGGAAACCCAGAGTAGCGAGGCCGCGCGTGACTTCGATAGCCACATAACCCATAGAGACCAGGGTCAGTATAACCCCGACCTGCTTCTGGGCACTGCGGGCCTTTTCGGTCGCTCGGGCCGCCTCTTCCTGATAGAACGCCGTAATTTGCTCCAGGGTTTCGGTCCATTTTCCCGTTTGCTGCCCGGTGATGAGAAGTTGGAGCGGGTCGTGGTCCATAAGGCCGGAGGCTTTTATCGCGCCATCCAGCCCGCCTGCGTTTCTGAGTACGGGGATTCCCCGCTCAAGCTGTTCGCGTAGTAGTATATTCGGCACAGCGCGAGTTGCTGCTCTATAGGCCGTTTCCGGGTAAACGCCTGCCGCCAGTAGCTTGCGCAGCACGCGGGTAAAGCTGGCAAGCGCGCGCATACGGGCCAGCTTCGCCATGACCGGGATGCGCAGGCATAGACCATCGCGCATACGTTCTGCGCCGGGCGTGCGCCACCACCGCCCCAGCGCCCAGCAGATGCCGTGCAGCGCCAGTCCTATGGGTACGGCAATAAAGAATAGGTTCTTGCCATAGCGCACAAAACTCGCGCCGACATCTTCCACCCGTAGCGAGGGGAACAGCGGGGCCAGTAGAATCACTGACCAGATACTCTGCCAGCTCAGGAACCGCACCCAGCCCAGCCCCTGGCGCATGGCTTCGTCTTGCTCGGCACCCAGCGCTGCTTCATCGAACACGAACGGCAGGAAACCGCCTGCCTCGCCTGCGGCTACCAGCCCGACGATGTGCTCGGGAAACAGGCCCCCTTCACGTGCCATCTCGCCCGCCATAGAAGCTCCCCGACTGGTAGCCTGCCCCATGCGCAGGGCAGCCTTGCCGAGCCTTGCATCTCCCGTGCGAGAGCCTAAATCAGAAAGCGCGGCAGCAAGCGTGAACCCGGCATCGGTGAGTGAGGCGAGTTGGCGGAAGAAAATACCCAGCGCGGCGGGTGGCGCAGCGGCCACATTGCCCGAAACTGGAGGGGCCACCATAGACGGAGAAGGCACTGGTGCCTCCGCTCCAGACGTAACTACCTGGACGCTCCTAAAGCCGCGCTCGGCCAGGCGGCTTTGCACCTCCTGGGGACTGAGCGCGTCCATCGCCCCGCGCAGTACCTTGCCTGCCGGATCGGTCGCCTCGTAGCGAAAGAGCGCCATCTGCTTGAATTATAGCATCTGACCGCCCTTCGACGTTAGCTCACTGCCGGACACTGGCTGGAATTCCGTAAAGCCGATAAGAAAAGGAGTGCCTTATCAATAGCGGGAAATTTCTCGATACAGGAGCTATATGGAGTCACGCATCCCTTCTCTGGCGCAAGTACGCGCCCTCTATGACGATGGTTTGTATCTACAGGCGTATTTAGCCTCGGGGGGCAGCCGCAGCGCGCTGGTCAACTGGCGGGGTACCCAGGAGCGGCTCTATGCCGGACGCCTGGCCGCCAACCTGGGAGCGCATCGGCTCTCGAACATACTGCACACGCTTTCCTGGCGTACCGACCGCACCAACCCGGAAGCCCGTAGCGCCTACGCGCGGGTACTGCAGGAGGAGCGGGGACCACTTTATGCCTGGCGCTGGATGCAGCAAATCTGGAACCCTCTGAATCCGGATATTACCCACACGGAGTGGCTGGCTACGGCGGCAATCATGCTGGGAGACATGCGTGACTTTGAGCGCGCCCACAGCCTGATAAACCGGGCGCTGGAGCACCAGACCGATGAGTACTGGGTGCATACGGTTCACTCCCGCATCTTGGAGAAAGAAGACCGCTACGCCGAAGCCATGGAGGCCGTAGACCGGGCACTGGAGTTGAAGCCAGGAAACCGGGTAGGAGTTCAGGTAAAGGCCCATCTACTCACCATTGCTAACCGCCCCGACGATGCCTTTGCGCTTCTGACCGAGGCCGAGTCTAAGCTGGAAAGCTCCGCGATTACCGCACAGTGCGCCATGCTGCTTCAGGAGCGCGCCGATTGGGAGGCTCTGAGTAACTGCATACCGCGACTGGAGCAGCTGACCCCGCTGATCGAACCACCACTTGTGGAGTGGATAAACGGGCTGCGTGGCGATGTGGCCTATCACCAGGGAGACCTGGAGCAGGCGAAACTCTACCTGGGTAAATCCGGGGGGTTCGATAAGAAGATAGCTGAGAAACTGGCTCGTGATCGCCCGGCGAAGCGTGTTCAGCTAGAAGTCAAGTTCGTTCGACAGAACCATGTCACCTGCGCCCCGGCCACGCTCACTGCTCTTTCTCAGTACTGGGGGAGAACGGCGGAGCATTTAGACGTGGTCGAAGAGATCTGCTACGATGGCACCCCCGGTCACTCCGAGCGCCACTGGGCGGATACCCATGGTTTCGTTACCCGAGAGTTCACCCTGACGGTCTCTGCCGCGCAGGCGCTGCTGGATAGAGGCGTGCCCTTTACTCTGGCCACCAGCGGTTTGAACATGGGCCACCTGCAGGCAGTTATCGGCTACGATGACCGGCGCGGTACCCTGCTCATCCGTGACCCCTACTATCCTCATACGGCAGAGGCGCTCGCGGAGGAGCTGGTAGAGTCTCAGCGCTCCACTGGTCCGCGCGGCCATGCCTTTGTGCCAATAGGGCAGGCTGGACTATTAGACAACATCGAACTGCCGGATGCCGCGCTCTGGGACACGCATCATAGGCTTTTACAGGCGCTGCAGACGCACCGTCGGGAAGACGCCGTAGCAGAGCTGGCGGCACTGACTGAGGCCGCGCCAGAGCACCATCTCACCTTCTCGGCCCGCCGTGCCATGGCATCCTATGACTCCGATCTAGAGGGAGTGCTGGCCTCAGTAGAGAGCATGCTTACGCTCTATCCGGATGACCCGCACCTGCAGGGCACCCGCCTCTCTTGTCTGCGGGACCTTTCGCGGCCCGAGGAGCGACTGGCGGAGCTTAAGCGGCTGGCAGACGACCCGGAGAAACCCGGCAGGCTGCTCTTTGCCCGGCAGTACATTCGGGAGCTTCTGGCCGATGCCCGCCAGCATCCGGAAGCGCTCACGCGGCTGAAGCAGATTCTAAAGCGCATGCCCGATGCCGATGCCCTTCAGGCAGAAGCCATCATCTGGGCGACCCGCCGTCGATTTCCGCAAGCGCTGGAGTGCTACCGACTGGCAGCCTGCCTGGAAGACAAAAGCGAGTTCTACGCCCACAGCTATACAGAGACCCTGCGGGTGCAGGGGCGCTCTGAAGAGGCACTGGCGTTTCTGCGTACGCGCTACCAGGAGCTAGGTGCACGCTCCTCGCTGCCCGCGCGCACGTTGTTTCACACTCTGCAGGAGTCAGGAAAGCTTACGGAGGCGCTGGAGCTGTTAGACGAAGCGCTACACCGCCGCCCGGAAGATGGCGACCTGCTTACCTTCGCGGCTATAGAGTGGGCGCGAGTAGGGCGTTTCTCGGAGGCGGATGCCTTGCTGGAGCGTGCTACCGGGCGCGTGGCGGAGACAACTCTCTGGCACAGTCAGGCTGCCGTAGCCTACTACAAAGGTGACCGTTCCGAGGAACTGGCGCTGGCGCAGAAGCTGGTAGAGCGTGAGCCGCTGAACATGAACGCGCACCAGGCACTGGCTCGTGCACTCTCCGCTCTGGAAGGCGCAGAGGCTGTGGATGTGCACTTTGCGCGCATGCAGGAGCGGTTTCCGCACAATGTGAATCTGCGCCATGCGCGTATCGAGTGGCAGCGGGAGCTGGGAGACCCGACCCGGCTGGATGCCGCGCTGAAAGAAGTTATCGCTATCTGGCCGCACGATGCCTGGGCGCGACGTGAGCGCGCGCTACAGCTTGCGCGTTCCGGGCGCGGCGCGGAGGCGCTTGCCGAGATAGATGAAGCCTGCAAACTGCAGCCTTCTCATACGGCAGGGCATGCGATTCGGGGCTATGTACTGCGGGAGCTGGACCGCTCCGCCGAAGCGCAGCAGGCCTACGGACTCTCTCTGCAGCTAGATGCCGACCAGCCACACGCTCTCTCAGCGCTGATAGACTCCGCACCTACCCGTGAGAGCCGCCGGAGCCTGCTGGCCTGGTACGAGCGGGAGATTATTCGGCAGGCTGCGCCAGACAGTGGCGTGTTCGCGTTCCGCCAGACTGCGGCAAACTACCTGCACCCGGACGAGTTGGGAGCGGCCCTGCTTCGGCTCCAGACCGCCCGCCCGGACCTCTGGCAGTGCGCTTCGGCACGTATCGACTTTCTCACCGAGCAGGGGCAATTAGATGAGGCTCTGACCGAAGGTGAGCGCGCCGTGGAGCGCTTTCCGCTGCAGCCTCGCCTGACACTTGACCTGGCAGATACTCTTGCGGCACGGGGCGAGCTGGCACGGGCCATCGCCGTGCTGCAGGAGCTTCTGGAGCGCTATCCGCTCTACACCGGGCTTATCCATCAGCTCTGCCATCTTCTCGGCGTTCAGAAGCGCACCGCAGAGGTGCGTGCCACGCTGGAGAAAGCCCTGGAAGCAAGCCCCCTGAATGTGGGACTGCATCAGGCGCTGGCCGATGCGCTGTACAACGCCGGGCAGAAAGAGGCGGCGCTGGAGCGCCTGCGTATCGCTATCGAGCGTGACCCGCAGGAGCAGAGCCTGTGGGAGCGCTTGAAGACCTGGACGGCTGCCCTGGGGCGACGCGAGGACGCCGTGGCGCTGGTGCGCACCCTGGTAGCGCGCCGCCCTGACGATGCCCTTCTAAGACTGGCGGCAGCCCGTGCCCTGCCCGGTGATGCCCTGGCAGAGCGCCTGGAGCTGGTAGAGGCCGCTATCCGCCTGATGCCGCGCTCCGCAGATGCCTACGACCTGAAAGCCGAGCTACTGGCCCAGGCCGGGCGGTGGGACGATGCACGGGCTGCCTGCGCCCCGAAGGCCTTTGCTAAGGTACCGCTCTTCCTGCGCGGGAGAGCCGCCTGGATAGAAGCGGTGCGCGGAGACCTGAAAAAAGCCATACAACTCATGCGGGTGGTGGTCACGGAAGACAGCAGCTACTTCTGGGGCTGGGACAACCTCATGGAGTGGTACTACGACCTGGAGGACTACCCTGGCCTGACCGAGGCTGCGCGCTGGAGCACTCGCCTGGCTCCGGATAGCCCCCGTGGCTGGGCCTATTTGGGTGAGGCCAGGCTGAAGCAGAAAGATCGGGCGGGCGCGAAAGAAGCGTTCCGTGAGGCGGTACGCCGTGCACCCGGCTATGAGTATGCCGCGAACCGGCTGCTCTACCTGCAGCTAGAAGACAACGAGTTAGATGCCTTCGAGCAGACTCTGGCGCAGCTTGCCCCGTCACTCGCGTCTGAGCCGGGCGTGCTGCAGCAAGCCGTCAGCGCGGCGGCGAAGCGGAAGAATGGCGCTCTGGCGCTGGAGCGTTTCGATGCGCTGCTGGCCGCTGCCATGGAAGCAGACTATCCCACCTACCTGCGGCACGCTATCAAAGGCCTGGAGGACCCTGCCTGGCAAGATGAGGCTCTGGCCCGCTTGAAAGCCGCTCTGGCCCTGCCGGAGACTCCCGCCCCGCTGGGTATGGAATGGGGAACGGGAATGTTCCAGCGCGACCGTGGGGTTGAGGCCGTGGGAGACATGCCCGCCTTTGCCGGGGGAACCGATGCGCAGCGCATGGCCGCCGCTCAGGTAATCGCCGAGTTTGCCGAAAAGGGAGATGGCGCACGGGCTCAGGCCCTCTTCAAGCAGTTCGCCCCGTCGCTACGCCGTACGGATAAAGCCTGGGGCACCCTGGCCCATGCTCTGAGCGTTACCTTTGACTGGGAGAAGCTGGCCGAGTGGACTAATGACTGGCAGACCCACTCCGACCTGGAACCCTGGATGCTATTCAACCGGGTAGAGGCGCTCCGCTGTCTGGGGAACTTCCCTGAGTCTACAAAGGTCAGTCAGGCCGCGCTGTCCCTGCCGCCCGACTACACCACGAGCTGGCACGCCTTGGTTCTTGCGTTCGAGATTGCCATTGCCGGTGGCGATCCCGGTCCTCTGCTGGCCGACTTCTCTCTTGACCCCGACAAGCTGGCACCACACCCGAAGCAGCTTCTGCTACTGGTCCGCGCTATTCGCCTGGCCCGCACGGACTTTACGCAGGCAAAGAAACTGGCAGAGAGCGCCAAAGCTGCCTGGCCGCAGGCACGCACCTACCCTGGCGGCAGGCGGTGGATCAACGATGCCATTCAGCAGATTGCAAAGCAGGCAGGCGGCCCGCTCGCCTGGGTCTGGGCAAAAAGCAGCAGCGTGTAGTCGTTCTACGGGCAGCTAAAGCAGTCCGCTGTTGCGGCAAGCCCCCTGAAGGGGGCTAATCTCTGGAGGGGCCTTTAGGCTCCTTGCCGCAACAGCGGGTTCATTTATGGACCCGTTCCTTCAGGGACCGTAACCGGAAAGTACCGACAATCGTTCACACGCTGTGCAGACAGAGAGTATCTTTCGGAAGCTGTTCCCCCAGCCCACCGGGCAGAATGGGCTGGAGGAACTGGTCTACGCCGCCGAGCTGCTAACGCAGAACCGGGCCGGGCAAAGCCTGGATGCAGCCAGTAATCCGACCCTGAGCGAGCTGGAAATCTGGTTTGCCGATGCCAGGGTGAAGCAGTGCATGGCTCGTATGCGGCAGGGGCTGGGTAAGAGTGTGCGCTCCCCGCGCCCCACGCTTACCCTCCAAATAGAGGTTCCGGAGTTCGCTCTCATGCGGCGGTTGGGGCGTATGCTGCGCCATCAGGTACAGCTGAACTACGCCATGGGGCGGCATGCCGAAGCCGCTCGCGCCGTAGAAGATGGAATGCGCCTGGGATACGTGGTCTGCTACGACTGCATGCTGGCGGGTCTGGTCGGCGGAACTATCGTAAATTTTACTCTGGTAGGTGCCATGCGCTACCAGACCGCCTGGTCCGCGCTGGACTGTGAGCGGTTCCTGCGTCTCTCTAGAGAGTGGCTGGCTGCACCGGACCCGTTTGCCCCGCTATTTGCGGGGGAACGTACTTTTTTTGAGGAAGCGCTTGCTCAGTTTGAAAAAGAGCCAAAGAAGTTCATCACGGAGATTCTCCCCGAAAACGATGAGGAAGAAGACACGGACCGTCTGCGCCGGGAGCGCCTGGAAGCAGTAACTGACGATGCCCCGGCCCGCGCCCTTCTGGCCCGAGGCGCACAGGCCGCATTCAACCAGTGGATGCGCGATATTCCCGCTTTTCTGAGCGACCCCGCCCGCCCCATGCCCGTACGTAAGCCCAACGATGAAGCGCTGGCCGCGCTGGTAGAAGCCGTTATTGTAAACCCGCGTGCTACCACGCGGTTCACCAGCACCCGTGTCACTATCCAACTATTCGGAGTGCACGCCGCCCTGCAGCGCCACTGGTGGGAAAAGGGCAGCTACCCCGAGAACCTGAACGCTCTCAAGCTGGCCGACTTCATCATAGACCCCTACACCCGCCAGCCTTTCAGCTACAAACGTCAGGAGCAGACCTACGAGCTAATCAGCGCCGGACCCATAGACCCGGATCAAGCGGGTAAACGTACCCCGCTCACCCTTCCTGCGCGTAAGACTTAAGAAAGTCTACTTTTTGTCTGATGTAGCTGTGGGCTTGCGGGGAGCGAGTATGGGCTCGTAGATCCCTGCCACTACACCCGCCATTTCCCAGGGGTTACAGCCCAGCCGGTTTGTGAGGAGGATAATGGTGAGTTTATCGTCTACAAAGCGTGCGATATGGGTCTCGAAGCCAGGAGCACCGCCACTGTGGCCGATGCGCCGATGGCCCTTATGTTCCTCCACATCCCAGCCGAAACCGTAGTTCCTGATGGTGCCATTCCCTAAAGGGGTAGGCGTCCACATCTGATTGAGTGACGCCTGACTCAGAATGCGTTCGCCGTACAGGGCGGCGTCCCACTTAGCCAGATCGACGACTGAGGAGAGCAATCCTCCGGACCCATTGATGAATAGTGAGGGAGATAAATAACCTGTGTTGCGCCACACTGCGGTTTTCTCATCCCAGTCATAGGGAGCGGCGCGATGGGAAATAATGTCCTTGCTTAAGAGCCGGGTGGAGGACATACCCAGTGGTCGAAACACCTCCTGCGTGAGGAATTGGTCCCATGTTTGACCGCTCACGCTCTGGATAATGCGGTCCAGCAGGAGGTAGTTGGTATTCACGTAGCGCCATGCCTGCCCCGGTGCGAAGTGCGGTGGGCGATTGGCGGCAAGTTCGACAATCTGCTCGTAGGTATAATCCTGTTTCCAGTTAAGGCCCGGCGCGGACATGTAGTCCGGGATACCGGCGGTATGGTTGAGCAGGTTTCGAACACGGACCTCTGCCCAGGCGGCAGGCAAACCCGGAAGGTAGCGGCTGATCCTCTCGTCCAGGCTGACTTTCCCCCGCTGGACGAGCATCATAATTCCCGTCGCGGTGAGCTGCTTGGCGATGGAACCCAGGTAATAGACGGTGTCGGCAGTGGCGGGAACACGGTGCTCCAGGTTCGCCAGCCCGTATCCTTTCGCGTTGACGACCTTACCGTTTTTGACAACGGCCAGTGACAGACCAGGTATATGCCGCTGGCGCAGCTGTTCGTTGATATAGCGATCTACCGCACGGTTATACATGCACCCGATGGTAGCCATGGTTCGGGACGTAGTATTGGAAATTATTGCACTGAGAATTACGGTGCCAGTAGGTATGTGCCTGGTGTCAAACCAACGATTCGTTGGAAGCTATGGTGGAAATGGCTCTGATCGTAGAAACCCACTGCGGCGGCTACAGAAGCGATTGCTTCTCCACTCCGCAGCAGGTAGCGGGCGCGAGTGATGCGCAGCAGGGTCTGGTACTCGTGAGGCGACAGGCCCGTGGCGGCGCGGAAAGCCCTTAGCAGCGCGAAGGCGCTCATGCCCGCTTGCCGCCCCAGTGTTTCGAGAGACAGTTTCTCGGTGAAGTGGGACTCTACATAGGCACGCAACTCCTCGATCAGTGGCCGCCAGGTTCGGGTGGGATGGACGGCGTCGTCACCAATCCATGGAAAGTTCCCGCGCCAGTCACTCACCCTTTCCTCGTATGCCGCTTTATCGAAGCCATGTACCCGGCCCAATAGCGGCCAGTCCCAGGGGGCTACCTCCAGTTTCGCGAGTGGCAGGATGGGCTGCTGCGGTTCGGTATTACCTGCCGGGGCGTCTGGCTCATCAAAGCCAGGGGGAAGGTCAGCGCGGGCATAAAGATATACCGTCCCGCGTCGCCATGGAGCCTGCGGTAGAGCACGGTAGTCCAGGCCGAAGTAGTAGCGTGACGGCTCAATTCTATCGTGCCCTGTATTTGCCACGATCACTTGTTCGAGGTGATTCATTTGCCGGAGACGGTTGAGATCGACGATAGCCTGGTGCAGAGGGCGTATGCTGTCAGAGAAAGCAAAGTAGCGCGGGGTGTCCAGACCACGAATGCTTGGAGCAAGAACGAATGGCTCCAGGCGAGTGAGGTTGGGGGTGTTAGAGCCGAGGAGCACGACCCCACAATAGCGTGTTAGATACTCCAGAAAAACCCAGCGGGGAAGGTCACCCAGAGGAGAGCAAAAGGCGGTGCTTGGTATCCAAACGCCCCTCCCTGGCTCGACATACCTGTGATACAGGCGGGCACAGGTCTTCAGGGTGGCAGGAGTCCAATCGGGAGCCTCTACCAGATCGAATGCATCGCGTCCTCTCGCAGCAGCAGTTCTGGTTGTCTCCGGATGCCAGGGCGTTTGGCCTGGTATGGACATAATGCCAGGTTCGACACGAGCGCGATCTACTCCTGTTGGTTTATAGGGAGCTACAGGTAGGCGGTGCGGGCGCTCTAAGGCAGAGGGATAAACCAGGTGGCAAGCGCTTCCCGGAGGGATTCCTCTTCCGGTTCGCTATCCGCTGTCCAGGCGATATGCCCATCCGGACGAATGAGTACAGCACTCAGGCCAAACTGCTCTTTGGTGGGGCCGGGAATGTACTTCAAGCAGTCATCGTATTCTTGCGCCAGGGAATTTAGAGTCGCGTTTCCGGCAAAGTTTAACAGTATCCCGTTGCCGCTGTGCATGAGTTCACCAAGTTTGGTACCGTCTTCCCACCCAAAGTTGGGTACGCTGTAGCCTACTAAAAGATGGTCGTCGCCGAGGTCGTAGTGTGTGTGAATCCCCCACACTCTTCCAGCAAAATAGGTCGCACCATCGCGTGTGTTTATCAGATCGCGGAAGATTGCGTTTAGGGCGCGTGCCTGAGTATCGGGCTTCATAATGGCAACCTGCGCGCGTGACCAATCCAGTACTTGCACTCCAATTGGGTGCCGCTCTGTCTCATACGTATCCAGCAAACCAGCTGGCGCTTTACCGTGAATCGTTGCGGCCAGTTTCCAGCCCAGGTTCATAGCATCACCCAGTCCCAGGTTAAGTCCCTGGCCTCCTAGCGGCGCATGAATATGCGCGGCGTCTCCCGCTAAGAGCACCCGCTCATTGCGGTATGTTGTGGCCTGTCGCGCCCGGTCAGTCCATGTCGTTGCAGTATGCAGAGTAGTAATGGTCACGTCGGTGCCGGATATACGGCGCAGAACTTCCTGTACATGCTCTTTCGTGCTCGGCTTTCCGGAGTCATGGAATGCTCCGTTATCAAAATCCTGAAGAATCACATAGCCGGGTTGCGATTGCAGGTACATACCAGTCGGTGTCAGGTTACGGCCAGGGCGCAACTTCTCCGGGTCAGCAAGGCCTACCTGCGTGGAGTAGCCAGTGAACTCTGGCTCGGTACCCGCGAACGTGAAACCGCCCAGTTTGCGCACCACACTTCGGGCTCCATCGCATCCCACCAGCCATCGCCCATGAAAAGAATGCACTTCTGTCTGAACTGTGACTCCGGCCTCGGTTTGCTGGAAGCTAATCACACCTGATCCGTGTCTAATCTCTACCCCGAGTGCTTCGGCGTGGCGTGCCAGCACCGTTTCCAGTTCCTCCATTTCCACCATCAAACTGGGTTCGGGCGAGCCTGGCAGGCGATACTTCCATTGAGATGTATCAATATCTCCCTCATGAAACGGAATTCCGGCGAAGTGACCCACCTGCCGCCGTGCTCCTATTCCAGCATTGGCGTGGGGATTCTTAAGGCGCTTGGGAACCTCGAGCCGATCTAGTAGGCCCCGGCGGTACAGAGCTTCAATCGTCGGTGCGGAAAGCCCACGTATCCCAAAAGGGATCTGCTTTATGGGAGAGTGTAGACTCTCTGATTTTTCAAGTATCAACACGGAGCATTTTGCCAGGGCGAGCTCACAGGCCAGAAAAAGCCCTACTGGTCCGGCCCCAGAAATAATCACATCGTAGCTGTCAGATGATGTATTCATGCCATCAGCCTAATCGATGGCAATGGCACTCATCTTGTACAAACACGACAAAATAGTGGCTTACGAGCCGGTTCTCTCCCGTGCCTTGCGGGCGAACGCTGCCGGGGTGGTGCCACTGTAGCGCTTGAACTCCCGGCTCAGGTGGGATTGGTCGGTATAGCCCAGTGCCTGTGCCAGAACCGCTAGATTGGAATCAGGCTGAAGCCAGAGTCGATTTCGCACCTGCTCAAAGCGCATCAGGCCAGAGACATCTTTCACGGTATGCCCAGATGACTGCTTGAACTTCCTCTCCAGCGTCCGCACCGTGGCATGTGCCGCCGCCGCGATTTCGCTGACCGGCAGGGTGCCATTTGCATCCCGCATTGCCGCACCCGCATCGCTGAGTGTACTGTCTGTAGGGATTGGCCCTCTCATCTCCAAGAAATAGGTCTCCAATTGCCGCCACGCGTCCTCTAGTTTTCCTGCCTGAACCAGCGTATTCAGGGGCGCTTGAAGCTGGGCAATAGGATGATCGATAATCCGCACGCTGTCGTTGCTGGAAGGCAGGCCGAGCAGGTCGAATACGGTCCAGGGGAAGCACCGAATACCGAGTATTTCTAACCGATTTTTTGCGTTTAGAAGAGCTGGTCCATTGAGCAGCCCCATAAGAAAGGGAGATGATAGGTGCTGCCATTCTCCACTTTGCAAAATATGGCAGGGACTTCCAAAATAAAAGATTATCTCTGTGAAGCCATCAGGCACTACCTCGAAATTCGATGGCAGTTCTCCGAAGTCGAAGCGAGTGTACCAGAAGCACTTTATGGTGCCTTGTAGCGCTTCTGGAGCTTCAAATTCCTGGTGTTGCATTTTCAGTAAAGGATACCGAATGGTACCTGGAGATTGTCGGGGCGGTATAATCGGCGCGTGTCTATTGACCGCGCAACGCTGGAAAAAGCCCTCTATGGAGCCGACAAAACCCCCCGATTGGTAGCGGTCGAAACGGGGGATTCCGATGCTACTCTGTTCCTGCGAGAGAAGGACGGCGGCACGACGCTGGAGCGAGTGCCGTTTGTGCCGTGGTTGGTGATGCGTGATGAGCGGATTCTGCCCGGCGTGGCCGATATGGAGAAGCTGGCGGGCGAAGGCTACTCCTACCTGGTTCGCTTCGAGGGCTATCGGAGCTATCTAGAGGCTCGAAGGCTTCTGCGCGATGAGCGGCGCGATTTTCTACAGTATGGCTCCGCCTCCAAGCAGTTTCTGCTGCTCTCCGGGCGCACGCTCTTCAAGGGAATGGCCTTTCCCGAAGTGCGCCGGATGCAGATAGACCTGGAAACCACCAGCCTTAACCCTAATGCGCCTGAGGCGCTTATCTTCTTAGTCGCTTGCTCCGATAATCAGGGTCACGAAGAACTGCTTTTAGGCGATGAACATGACCTTTTAGAGCGCCTGAACCACTTAATAGCAGAGTGGGATCCGGATATCATTGAGGGCCACAACTTCTACGGGTTCGACCTGCCGTATTTAGCCGCGCGTGCGCGGGTGAACAACGTGCCGCTGGCGTGGGGGCGAGATGGTTCGGATGTCAGCTTCGGCATGGAGCGGAACTGTGCGATAGGGGCCAATACCCGCCCATTCGCGCCCGCCTATGTGTGGGGGCGACATGTGCTGGATACCATGTTCCAGACCCAGCGCTTCGATGTAGCGCGCGGGGAAATCTCCAGCTATGGCTTGAAAGAGTGCGCGGTGCACTACAAAATCGCCGAGCCGGAGCGTGTGTACTTAGACCGCAGCCAGATCTACTCCCTGTGGAAGACCGAGCCGGAGCGGGTGCGCGCCTATGCGCTGGCCGATGTACGCGAGACCCGGCGGCTTTCCGACATTGTGACTCCCACCGAGTTCTACCAGACACAGATGGTGCCCGATGTCTTTCAGTCTGTAGCAGTCACCGGGTCGGGCGAGAAGATCAACTCTATCTTTGTGCGGGCCTATCTCCAGAGTGGCGCATCGGTGGCACGGCAGCAAGCCTCTCAGCCCTATGGCGGCGGCTACACCGAGCTGCGCCGCGCGGGGCTATTCCCTGGCATTGTGAAGGCGGACGTGGAGAGCCTGTACCCCAGCATCATGCTGAAGTACAGTGTCAGCAGCGGGTCTGATCATTTAGGGCTGTTCCTGCCCATGCTCAAAGAGCTTCTAGCGCGGCGCATTGGGGCCAAGCGTAAGGCCAAGGAGTACGAGGACAAGCACAACGAGCTTGCCAGCGCGTACTGGGACGGGCTACAGGGTTCCTACAAGCTGCTCATCAACTCGTTCTATGGATACCTGGGCGCACCGTTCTATTTCAACGACTACGCGGCGGCCACGAAGGTTACGGAGATCGGCCAGGAAATCGTCAAGAAAATCGCGGATGAGCTGGAGCAGCGCGGCTCTATTGTGATTGAGATCGATACAGATGGGGTGTACTTCCAGCCGCCCCCGGATATCTCGGGCAAGGACGCCGAAGAGGGCTTCATTCAGGAGATCGGGGCCACTCTGCCTGAAGGCATTCGCCTGGCGTTCGATGGGCGCTACTCCTCCATGCTCTCCCTGAAGGCCAAGAACTATGTGCTGGTGAGCTATGAGGGCAAGAAGACCTTCAAGGGCAGCTCGCTACGCTCCCGCGCCGATGAAAAGTTTGGCAAGCGATTCCTGGCCGTAGGGGTTGACTGTCTGCTGGCTGGGGAGCCAGAGAAGCTATCCGCACACTACAAAGAGCTATTAGAGAAAATCGAAGCGCGTGAACTGGGAATCGATGAAATCGCCCGCCGGGAGCGAGTCACCGAGAAGACCTTTAGCTCCGAGGCCAAGAAGCGCAACGCCGGGGCGATGGCGGGCCTGAAAGTGGGAGACTACGCGGTGATCTATCAGCGCGAGGGCGACCGTGCTCTAGTACCCGTTATTGAGTACGATCACGACGAAGACATAGAGTACTACCAGACCAAGCTCTATAAATTCGCCCAGCGCTTAGAAGCGGGCATCGGTGAGGACTTTGAGAAGCTTTTCCCCAAGCCGCTCACAGGCGCGAAGCGCAAGGCCGCCGAAGACGCCAAGCACCAGATGGCGTTGTTCGAGTTCTAGTAGTTCTAGCCCGCCAGTAGGCGGGCCAGATAGTACCCTTACTGCTTCGTAGCGGCTTCGCGGTTGACGATAGTTTCGGCAATCTCGGTCAGAAGCCTGTCTGTCGCTTCTGCATCTTTGAGCGTCTCTTCCAGCAAGTTCGCCACATCTGCCTTGCCAGCACGGGCGGTAAAGGCGCGGACCGTGCCGTAGGAAGCAATCTCGTAGTGCTCCATCTTTTGCATATCTTCAATCAGCGCGGCGTCTAGCAGAGCGCCTTTCTGAATCTCCGAGATATGCTGCACGCCTTCTGCCAGCAGGCCCTTGGTAGCTTTGCAGGATTTACGGGTAGGCTTCTGGCCCATGAGGTCGAAGACTTGCTCCAACCGCTCGATATGCTCTTCGGTCTGCTTCTGGTGAGAAACAAGCGCCTTCTTCAAATTCGCCGAGGTGGTAGCGTCCGTAATCGTGGGGAGGACCTTCGCGATCTGATGCTCAGAGTCGTAGATGTCTCTGAGGTTGCTCAGACACAGGTCATCGAACGTTTGTACTTTTTCCACGGTGTAGCCTTCCTTCTTTGGATTTGTTTTTCGGATGCCTTAAGCAACTCTATAATTCGTAGTGGAGTTTTGCACACTGAGTTCCTCATAAAATTTTAATAAAGTGTATATAAATAGTAATAAATATAAATAGATTTAGATATCAACAGGGTAAAGCCAGCATAATAGCACTAGCGGCTCGCATGCTGGCTGCCTTATTTAGATGCTCTCTGCCATTTTCTGGCAGGACTCCGCGCAGCTTTTGCAGGCTTTCACGCATTCGTCCATGTTGCCTATCTGCTCGCACGAGCGGGCACACTCGGCGCAGACAGCCGCGCAGGCACGGCACATATATGTATGCAGCGATGAGTTTCTGAGCAGGAAGTTCGCGGCGGTCTGGCAGGCCTCGGCGCAGTCCAACATGGTGCGGAAGTGAATGGGTTCTACATGCATGCCACCCTCTTTCAGACAGTGGTTCGTGGCGGTAGAGAGGCAGATGCTTGCGCAGGTCTGACAGTTCTCGATGCAGCGCTGCATCTCCTTACCAGCATGGCTATAAGACATTTTTGTCTCCTTGTTTTTTTTGAGGTTGGAACTCCTAAGAGCGCCTGATGAAGCAGGTTCCTCTGATTTCGGGGGCTCAGCGCTGTAGCTGGGCTAGCAGCTCAGTAAAGAGGGGGGTGGGAACCTGGCAGGTGCGCCCACGGGTAAGGGTAAGAAGCACCGTATCGTCTTCCAGAAAAGAAATGCCTGTGTTGTCGGGGAGAAAAAGGGGGCTCTGGGTGGCGGCGCTGGTGGCTACTTTCTCTAAATCGCGGGTTTCGAGTATTAGCCGCAAGCAGTGGTAGGCGTCCCAGCTGAAGGGAGTAAGAGTCCAGTTACCGATATAGAACCTATCCGGCTCTCGCAGCACGGTGATTTCGGGCAGAGAGGGATGCAGTGCGGCTACCGAGTCGGCCTCCTCTGGACGGTCATGGGCGCGCAAGAGAGCGACCAGAACCGCCAGATAGTCCGCTTCGGGGATATGGTACTTGCGGGTCTTTAGCGGGCGAGTGCCCCAGTCCCAGTACCAGACTCGCACCTGTCCGGCGCGCTCCAGGCGCGTGGGGTACTCCAGCCCGATACCAGAGTCGGTGTTGCCATAGCCACGTCGCTCGGTGGCGCAGCCAGCCAGATCAGAGAGGTAGGGCCAGGCGAGCATGGTGCCCAGTGCACTGAGGTAGGTCCAGTGGTGGGGTACCAGGGTGTATCGCCAGCTTCCCTGAAAAGTTGCTTGAACCACTATTGTCATTCTACGGCAGGCGGTAAAATGGAATAATTGTGAGGAACTATCCGCAGTTCACCGGCGTCGGAGAGGGGTAAAGGAAAAATCAGCATGGAAGGGTTGACTGAGTTTCAACCAAAGACAACCGCGCATACGCTTTTTATGGACTTCGTGGGCTATTCACGACTTCCGGCAGCGGCTCAGGCACAGGTTCAGCAAACCCTCTATAATATGGCGTATGCCACGCCTACCATGCAGGCACGTCCGCGCAGTCGCACCGAGCTTCTGGTGAAGCGTATGGGCGATGGCATGGCGATGATCTTTTTCGACGATTTAGAAGCCCCTCTCAAAGTCGCCATAGAGCTAGATGAGCAAATAAAGCGGCAGCAGAACCGCCTGCGGGAGCAAATTGGCGGCAGTGCGTTTCGAGTGCGTATGGGCGTGCACTCCGGCTCGGTGATCGTCATCGAGGAAGGCGGAGAACTGGATGTTGCGGGCGAGGGCATCAATATCGCCCAGCGCGTAATGGATGCGGGCGATGAAGGCCATATTCTTATCTCCGATGTGGTGGCTCAGGCGCTGATAGAGAACCCGCAGTGGCGCGCCCTCTTCGATGACCTGGGTATGTGCCGGGTGAAGCACGACGAACTGGTGCACCTGCACAATGTGCACGGTGTCCGTGAGGACGGTACCCCGGTAGGTAACGAGGCGCTGCCGCCCCGAGTCCGGATGACTCAGGAGACCGTACACCAGCTTATCGAGCGTGATGCCGAGATCGCTCGCAAGGGAGAGCGTGAGATTGCGCGCGGCTTCTTCGCAAAGGCGTTTATGATCGTGGGCGGGTTTGCCGCGGTCGTCGGTCTCTGCTGGCTAATTATCGATGCCACGGGTAAAGCGGTAGACAAAAATGTCAAGAACAAAAAGACGCTTTCGTCTGCACGGGTGAAGGCCACCCCGGCAGCAGGCGACCCCACTCCAGACCCCAACGCCCCTACTCCTGCTCCTGGTGAGGGAAGTACCACGGGCAGTACGACCGGCACCGGACTGGTTGGCTCCGCCGATGCCCAGGTTCCCAATCTGAAGGGAATGGAGCAGAGCGCGGCACTGGAAAAACTCTCTGCCATGGGCCTTAAATTGGCTCTCAGTCAGCGTGCTCCCTCAAAGCCGGATCCCACCATTCCTGCCGGGCGCATTTTAGACCAGTTCCCGGCGGCGGGAGCCCGCGCCAGCGCGGATGGCACGGTCTATGTAACCGTATCGTCGGGACCGGAAACCGGGAACGTCGGGCAGGAAGCGCCTACCGGGGTCGTTATCGATGTCCGTACACAGGGCGGCTTCATGCCCACGGCGAATCCTTACCTGGCCGGTCCGGGCGGGCAGCCACTGTCCATACAGTTTCAGGTCACCACCGATGAAGCGCAAGCAACCCAGCTGGCGGGTGGGGCCCCGATGAAGATATCTCCCGCAGGCGGAGGCTCGGGAAGCGGAGTGGCGCTGTCTTTAGAAGATATCGCCCGCCTTCAGATTCTCCCTACAGAAGCGCAAAATCGTATCGTCGTCTTGCATCGATAAAAATTGCGGTAAGATTTTTATTGTCATGACGGATTTCGAGGTCGCCTGTCGGATTGCCCTGGCTCTGCCTGAAACAGTGCGTAACGGCTCTGCCCTGGAAGTAGACGGCAAGGGCTTCGCCTGGACCTACACCCAGATAGTGCCGGGGCGCAAAGGGCGTGTTACGCATCCCGATGTGCTGGCTATCCGCACCACCGATCTCGAAGAAAAAGAGATGCTGATAGCCGCCGAGCCAGACAAGTTCTTCACAGACAATCACTATCGCGGCTTTCCCGCCGTTCTTACGCGCCTCCCGAACATAGACGAAGACGAGCTACGGGAGCTTCTGGAGACAGCCTGGCGCACCCGCGCCCCGAAGAAAACCCTCGCCGCCTTCTCCACGAAGATGACTCCGAGTGATTGAATTTCTCTGCGGTGAATGTGGTGCGCTCATAACTCGGCCACTGGCGGCGATATCTTCGGACGCCATCTGTACTATGGATGGAAAGCCTGCCGTGCCGGTAGGCGTTTATGCCCTCTCTAGCGATGATTACTGGACAGGCTCCGAAGGGCTATTTCTGGTCAATCTGGATGAATTGCTCCATGTTGGCTATCACCCCGATACAAAACGGCACAATGGATGTTGCGGTAGAGATGGTTGTGATGGGCCGAATCGGGTCTGCCAGAACGGTCATGAAGTCGGCACCGAACGCTCGGACTGCTGGATGGCGCATGCCATGGTGCTCTTACCGACCGTTCGCGGGCGAGAGTGCTAGACGGCGGCGATGGCTTCTATCTCTATCAGCGCTTTCGGATTCGCCAGTCCAGCGACTACCATACCTGTAATCGCTGTGGCATGCATTCCCCATATCTTCTGGGCTATCCCATAGGCTGAACCAAAGTCTCCACCCTGTACCATGATAATGGTCAGCTTCAGTACATTCTCCTGTTTGGCACCCACCGCAGAGAGTGCTTCCAGAAGATTCTTAAGCGCCTGCTCTGACTGCGAGGCCATATCGTCGCCCGCCATGGAGCCATCTGGCAGTACACCGTTTTGACCGCCTACGAAGATGAGCTTCGCAGGACCTTCCAGAACCACTACCTGTGAGAACGCCGAGTTCTTATACATGGAGTCGGGGTTTACGTGAGTAATGTTCATGAAAAATCATAGCCACGTTTCCCCCAAGAGTTCCTGTTTATTGGGTCTGGTAATTACGTTAGAATCTCTGAACGATTCCCGCGCTCAGGTAGTTAATACGGGTGAAGTTGTAAACCTCCTTGTTGTTCGCTCCGCCCTCTAGAGTACGCAGGCCCAGTGTGATATCTGTGTTCGGCGAAACCCGATATCCCAGGGAAATACCAATATCAAAAGCACGCCCCTGTGGGGCAGCCAGGCCATCAAAGTCTAAATAGCCCGTGAGGCGATCCGAGAAACGTCGCTCCCCGCCGACATAAAGTAGTGGTACAACCCCCAGGTTGTACTCATTGCGCCGTACGTTGCCCTGCGCCAGCGCAATATTGGCATCTCGCACTTTCAGAGTCACGCCATAGCGTAGCTCGCCATGGGGCTTCGGGTCTCGCTTGAACCAGCTGACCCGATAGGAGTTGAACCGATAGGTGCCTGTAGTAGGTGCGCCCGCAGCAAATACAGTGTCTTTGAACGTAACCGGTTGAGATAAAGAGCCTATACCAGAGACTTCAAACGGAGCATAGACGAAGCGCAGTCCCCGGCGCTCTCCCTGTGGCTTTAGAAAGGTCACACGGGCACGGGTCCAGGGGCCGCTGCCCGTCGCTTCTTTCAACGAGAAGCGGGTGCCAGTCTTACCAGGAATAGAGACATTGTTGTAAGCGATACGGGCACTCTGACCCTCTACGAAAAGCTGCGGTGCGGCAGCGGGCATATCCATACTCATACCAACTCCGAAGCGCCGGGGAAGGTTCCCAATGCCATGGTGGCGAATCAGAAAACCATGCCGACGGTACTGGATTTATTTCGCCTGGAAGGTCGCCGGGCGCTGATTACGGGGGGTAGCAAAGGGCTGGGGCTTGAGATGGCCCGCGCTCTGGCTCAGGCGGGTGCCCAGGTAGTCCTGGTCAGTCGCACGCAGGCCGACTTAGAGAGCGCCGCCGCTACCATAGAAGGCGCGACCTGGGCTACCTGCGATGTGACCAATGGAGACTCGGTGACCGCGCTGGCCGAACAGGTTGGGGCGGTGGATATCCTCATCAACAATGCCGGGGTGAATGTACGCGGCCCCATTGCCGAGCTGACCGAGGCTGATTGGGACTTTGTGATAGACGGCAACCTGAAATCCACCTTTCTCTGTTCGCGTGCGTTCGGGCCGGGAATGGCCGAGCGTGGCTGGGGGCGAATCCTCAATCTGGGCTCTATCCTCTCCAGCATCGGGATTCCAGGCCGCGCGCCCTACGCCAGCGCCAAAGCGGGTGTGGTGAACCTGACCCGCGTGCTAGCCTTAGAGTGGGCCACCAAAGGGGTAACCGTAAATGCCCTCTGCCCCGGGCCTTTCGCCACGGATATGAACAAACCGCTCTTAGAAGACCCGGAAAAGTACGCAGCCTTTGTTGCCAAGATTCCTATGGGCCGCTGGGGCGAGCTCTACGAAATCACCGCTCCGGCGCTATTCCTCTGCTCCGAAGGCGCGAGCTTCGTGACTGGCTCCACCCTCACCGTCGATGGCGGCTGGACGGCACAATAATGACCGGAAAGAACATCTTAGTGACCGGTTCCGGGCGAGGACTGGGCTGGGTGATTGCGCGGACTCTAGCCGAGCGTGGCGCACGGGTCGCGATTCACGATGTGCGCGAGGATGCGCCCGCCGAGTTTGGCGAGCATGCCGATATTTCTGCCGCCGCTACCGCCTGTGGAGCGGGTTCCTGGTGCGTGGGGAATATCTCCGATCCAAGCGCTGTAACTGCAATGGTGGCAAAAGTGCAGGCCGAGCTGGGGCCGCTGGATGGTCTGGTGAACTGCGCAGGCGGCGATATTGCAGCAGCAGGAGGGAAGCCTAATCCCAATGATGCTCTGGGGGTGAAACTGGTAGATATTCAGGCCATGCTGGAGCGGAACCTGATTGGCACCATTCTGCTCTGTCAGGCCGTGTGCCCCGGCATGGCGGAGCGGAAGTCTGGTGCGGTGGTCAATATCGCCTCCAGCGCGGCGCATGTGGGAGTAGAGAACGGGGTTATCTACGCAGTGGCGAAAGCCGGGATTGTGGAGTACACCCGCTGCCTGGCAGCGCAACTTCGCGCCAGCAATGTACGAATCAACGCGGTCAGCCCCGGTCCTACCCGCACAGCCCGCTTCGATGCAACTCGCCCGTTAGATGAGCGGTTTCTGGCGACCGACGGCACCCTGGTGCGCTATGGTCAGCCCGAAGAGGTCGCTGGAGGCGTGGCCTTTCTACTCTCTGAAGATGCCCGCTTTGTGAACGGGCAGGTACTCCGAGTAGATGGCGGCCTCCAGCTTTTTGCGGCTTAGCCCTTCTTGCTGCCCATCTTACCGGCAGGCTTGGCGGCAGTCGGCTTCGGTGTACCGAAGACGGTCTTGAAGTACTTATCCTGCTCTTTCTTTACCTTGCCGGTACAACCGCCGCAGCAGACCAGGACTTTTTTGCCCTTGTAGGCGGCCAGCTTGCCGGTGTAGGCAATCTCAATTGGCTTGCCCATGCTGCCAAGCTCCTCGCCAGTAACGGCGCACTTGGTCTGCTTGGGGGCGGCAGGAGCCTTCTTGTCCTTGGGGGGACCCGCAAACGCAGCGGTCGCAATCAGGGCAATGGCACCAGCCATAAGAATCTTATTCATGACGTCAATCGTCCTCCAATACAGTATACGCCACAGACCGCTTCAGAAGTTCCTGTAACAGGGTTTCAGCAGAGGAAATCCGGGGCATACTGAAGGTATGAAAGCACTTACCATTGCCCTGACTCTACTGGCTCTTACGCCTCTATTTCCCGCCCATGCACAGGATGCTGTGGGGCGTCCGCAGGTACTGCGCCCTTTGACACTATCCACTCCCGGCTCGAATGTCAGTTTCGATGGCATTGGAGCGAATCTACCGATAGCCAGCATCTCTCTTGCCGCAAAAAACAATTTGGTCACCTTTAAAAGCGGAACTGCTTCAGGTGGAATTACTTCAGGAGTTGTTCCGGGAAAGGTGGCTCTGTCCGAGATAACGGTCATACGGAACGCGGACGATGCTACAGGGGATATTTTTACCTTTAGCACCACAGGTAAACGTATCCCCAGCGTGGTGCTGAAATCCGGCGGCTTTACGGTACGGCTGACGGATGTTATTGTGAGCAGCCAGCAACTTACGACCGATGAGAAAGGTGCTTTTATAGAAACACTCACCCTCTGGTACGCAAAAATTCAGATGACCACGCCAGGAAATAAAAACGCGGGTTGGGACGTAAAGACGAGTTCCAAGATTTAAAGTGCAGCGGCATGCCCATCTACACGTGGGTCGGAACCGATGGCGAACGCTCCTGAAGGCAACACCTGAAGGAGCTGCGCCGCCGACCCATGCGCCCACGGGCGGAGCGGCTCTACCACATGTCCGCGCTGGCGCAGAGCCTTTATAAGCGAATCGCCCGCCCGGTTCTCTATCTGCAGTACACTCGGGCCGCTGGGATGCGGCCCCGAGTTCTGCCAGCCCTCACGCCAGAGATGTTGCCAGCGCGGCGCTTCAATCGCCTGCTGCGGGTTCATACCCAGGTCAACGGTGTTTACGATTAGCTGAAGGTTGGTTTGTACCTGCACATGCGCGCCAGGTGTACCACCCACCAGCGCCAATTTCCCGCTCGCATTCGTTGCCAGCCAGGCGTTCAGCGTATGCGCCGGGCGCTTGCCGGGCTGTAGATAGTTGGATGAGTCCGGGTTCAGCGAGAACCCGGTCAGGCGGTTGTTCATCAGAACCCCGGTGCCTTCTGGCATCCACGCCGCCCCGAAGTTATGGAACACACTCTGAATGAAACTGACTGCGTTGCCCTCGGCATCCGCCACTAAGAAGTAGGTAGTATCCGAGCCTGCGCCAGGTGGTGGCAGGTCATCTGGCCCGGCGGCGTCTAAGGAAATCTGCGCCCGCCGAGAGTCTAGAAACGCGTCAGTGAGTAGCCCGCTCACGTCGGCTTCGTCGGCCAACACCCGGTTGCGGTCGGTGAACGCCAGTTTCTTGCACTCCACCAGCACATGCGCCCGTGTAGGTGCGTCCATAGCGGCCAGGTCGAAGCCACGCGCCAGTCCCAGCTCCTCGGCCAGAATCACCCCCTGCGAGGGCGGCGGCTGACAGTAGACCGTGAGGCCGCGATAGTCCACGGCCAGCGGCGGCAGAACCGTGGTGTGGTGCCCCGCCATGTCTGCTGGAGCGAAATGCCCCTCCGAACCCGCGCAGATTTTCTCAGCTAGTTCACCCTCGTAGAAGGCGCGCGTGCCTTCGGTGGCAATCGTCTCCAGGGTTTTTGCCAGGTCGGGCTGAGTAACTGTATCCCCCAGCGCCGTATCGGGTCCGAAGCCTAGCGCAGGCAGCTTCTTCAGCGACGCCGCGCCATCGTTCGCTTTGAAGACCAACCGAGGACCTGCCGGAAAGCCGTGGCGGGCGTAGGCAATGGCGGGAGCAAGAACTTCTGCCAGTGGCAGGCGGCCCCAGCGGGCGTGGAAGACCCCCCACATATCCACTAGCCCCGGCACCGTAGTCGCACGCGGTCCGTGAACCGGAATGCTTTTCTTATAGCTCTCCCGCGTGGCCGAGACGGGGGCAACGCCAGAGCCATTCAGCGCGGTATTCTCACCGGTCTTCGCATCGTGGACGATGAGAAACGCATCGCCACCCACATGCGAATTCCACGGCTCTACCACGCAGAGCACGGCGCTAGCAGCAATCGCGGCATCGGCGAAGCTGCCGCCTTTTGCCAGAATTCCTATCGCCGCGCTTGTTGCCAGGGGCTGACTCGTTGCCGCCCCTGCCCGCCCCACTACCAGACCTCGTGTTGCCATAGAGTAAGCGATTCGTGATTCTCTGCGGCTATCCCTTCAGAGCGCGAGTAAGCCGTACGAAGTGCTGGAGTACCAGAACACTACAGCACACCATGGTAAGCATGGCAAAACCAAGGAGTAGCCGAAAGTACAGGGGAACCGTTGGCGCTCCAAGAAGACGTGGACCATCGGAGCCAAGAAACACCAGAACGAGAGGCAGGCCAACACTTATTACTGTGTTCAGCCGGAGAGACCTTGGGTTGTGCGTTAGCCTCTCCCAGTCAAACTCACCCTGTGTCAGGTATCTCACGCAAATAGAAAAGGAAAAAAAGAGAATGCCGCCAAGCAAAAGGCTGATCAGGCCTGTTGCCATGGCGGCACTACCGTGCGGGGTTAGATAGAGGCTCTTGCCTATGCCTGCCAATCCCAGTGCCGTAAGCATAGCAATCACATTTGTGAGAACCAGGCGGGCACGATTGCGGGCATTGCTATCCATAGGAATAGTATAGGCTAGAGTTTGCTACTCTGGTAGAAGCTCTGGCTTTTCAAAGTTGAGTGTAATAGATTTGTAAGGAACGTTCTCAGGGTAAATTCTTCCACCCCAGATTCGCCACTGATTATCTTCCTTGCGTAGCAGCAAGGTGGCTTTCCCACCTCGTTTATCTTTCAAATCTATGCTGGCGTTTTCACCATCAATGGTTACTTTCCCGAACTCAACGATATGATTTTTCTGTTTCGAACTCAGTACAGAGCCCTGCGCCTTTGCTCTGGCAACACGGGTAAAGGTTGCTGTTGCTCTTGGCCAATCCGCGTTGTCTCCTGCACGAATAAACTCCTGTGCCACCGCTCGCACTTCCTGTTGCGGGCCAGAGCAACCGCACAGGAGAAGAACAGTCGCTACCAGCATCACCTGTTGTCGCATAGGTTCGTGGCTCTACCTGGAGGTTGATGCAGACTCCGAAGAGCCAAGTCCCTGCTTGAGACCGTCTGCAAAGCCCTTCATCATGCCGCCCAGAGCCTCGCCCATGGAGCGGCCAAAGTCCTTGAAGGATTCCTCAGGTTTCTCGAAGTTGAGAGTCATCCCACCAAGGGGAGCATCCTTAGGAAGGACTTCCATGCCCCAGACCCGCCACTCTTTATCTTCCTTGCGAAGAAGGAGCGTGGCCTGCTCTTTAGACTCCGAGCTGATAGGCACGCGAGCATTCTCTCCTTCTACAACAGCTTCACCGACAGATGAAGGAGCATTTTCCTTAGGAGAGTCCTTCAATACCAGGGCAACCATGCCACGTTGCCGGGCCACTTTTGTCAACTGCGCTTCCGCCTGAACGCGGTCATTGGTTGACATGGCAGTGGCGAACTTCTGAGCCACATCATGAGCCTCTTGCTTGGGGTTCGCGCAGCCAAGCAAAAGAAGCACTCCAAAAATTACAGCAAATCGCATTTGTGTTGTCCCCTCTCAGCACAATAGACCGACGAGTAAAAAAATAGTTACGCTAGTGCCAACAAAACAGGCGCTTATGAAGAACTAATGGGTGTGCCACGCGCTGAAGACCACTTTTTTGACGAAAACGCCGACCGGGTGTTCCGGCTGTGCCTGCGACTCTGCGCCGGGCAGCACGCCGAAGCGGAGGATTTAACCCAGGAAACCCTGCTGGCCGCCTGGCGTGGTCGCTATCGTTTTCTGGGTAAAGCGCGTCAGAGCACCTGGCTGCACGCTATCGCTATCAATCTCTGGCGCAAACGGCTGGCGCAGAAACAGCCCGTGGAGAGTTTAGAAGAAGAGCTACACGGAGCTGATCCCATGAAGATTGAGCTTGAGAAGCTGACGCTAGATAGAGCATTGATGGCCCTGCCCGCTGCGCTACGCGAAGCCTTTGTGCTGGTGAAAGCCGAGGGTCTGACCCACAAAGAAGCCGCCCAGGCGCTGGGTGTCCCCCAGGGCACGGTGCAATCCCGAGTATTCGATGCCACCCGTCGGCTTCGTATTTTACTGAGTGAGGAGTTTCCCAAATGACCGAGGAAGAGTTAGATTCCCTGGCGACCCGCTGGCATGCGGATGCTCAAGCCCCGCAAGCACTGAAGCGGCACCCTGATTCAATTCCACGCCGCACCCTTCGCTGGATGCCGGTGTTGGCTCTGGCAGCAAGTGGGGTAGTCGCTGTAGGGGTCGTGTCTCTCTCTTCCCGGCCTCTACCTGCGTTCGCACAGGTTGAGGAGAACCTCAAAGCGATACATACGGCGCAGTGGGAAGAAGAGTACACTACCTATGATGAAAAGAGGAGGGTGGAGTCACACGTCATCACCGATATCTTCATACGCCGCTCTCCGGCTGCCTATCTCCGAAGAATACGCAAGCAGACCTATCAGGGGGTAGTGCAAACACCTACTAAAAAGGGCGCGTTTCAAATTCTGATGGCCGATGAAGGAATGCAATCCTTCGAGCCTAGAGAGAATAAGATAGTCCTGATGAAGTATGCGGGCGATACAAAGCAGCGCGGTGTCCAGATTGTCACTGGCCAGATGAACTACCGGCTGGTCTCTCCCGGTGAAAAAGTAGACCGCAGTGAAGCGAAGTGGAACACCAAAACGGTAGAGGGGCTACTGCTGTTTGAGCGAGTTCATCAAGGAAGCAGGGGCAAGATTCAAGAGCGATTCTGGACAGACCCGAAAACGCTGCAGATAGTGCGAAGTGAGGTAGTACAAACGAACCCGAAGCCATACTACTACCACTCGGTGACACGCTGCCAGAAGATTCGCTACAACCCCACGCTACCAGGTGATACCTTCCGCCTGGTCACTCCGGCAGATGCAAGAGTGGTCAATGAGCGAGAGAGATTCATGCGCCCCGCATCGCTGTCGGAGCAAGACAAGAAAGGGGTGTCAGAGCTTATGAAAGCGACGCTCTCTGCCTGGAATCAGGGAGATGCAGATACGTTTTCTACCTATTGGGACTTCGCTTTCCGCAATAGAAACGAGGTCGCCGGAGCACAGCCAGCGGCGATGAGAGAGAAGCAGTGGCGCATTCGCACCCGGAATCAGGTGAAGTGGGCAGAACCACTGCGAGGGGCGAAGCTAAAGCGACTTGCCTGGACCAACTCTCTGGAAGGAAGCCTGCTTCCGAAGGGCGAGGTGCTGTCTGTGGAAACTGAGGATGTGCGATTTCTAATGAGTCAACAAACGGGAGACTGGAAGATCGTATTTATGGCGTTTGACCTGAAGCCACGAAAGAAATAGACGAACTAACCTCATAAAAGCGCCCTTGAGAAGAACCTCAGGGGGGCTTTTATGCTTCGGGTATTCCAGTGTTGACAGCGTCCCCATGACGCGATACGATTGAAATCCAACAATTCCGAGTGAATCAGTCAGGATTTTTAGCGTGAGCAAGGTCAGCAAGCAGGAAGAGATTAAGAAGCGTAAGGATGGTCTCCAGGTATGGGACGATATCCTGCGCTACGCCGAGGCGGGCTACGATGCCATTACGGATGATGATTTTTATCTCATGCGGTGGTATGGCATCTATCAGCAGCTGCCTAAAGCCGGGCACTTCATGATGCGAATCAAGATTCCCGGAGGAGTCTACACCTCGGAGCAGCTTCGCACCATTGCTAAAATCACCCGCGAGCGCGCTCGTGGCATTGCTGATGTTACCACCCGCCAGACGTTTCAGTGGCACTGGCTCACGGTAGAAGATTTCCCTGCCGTTATCGAAGAACTGAAGGCGGTCGGCATCTCGCCCATTGGAGCGTGCGGCGATATTACGCGTAATGTGGTCTCCTGCCCGGTGGCGGGCATCAACCCCGAAGAGATTATCGATACCCGCCCCGTAACCGAGGCGATTCACGACTACTTCTTAGGCAACCCGGAATACTCCAATCTGCCGCGTAAGTACAAGATTGGTGTCTCCGGGTGCCCCGAACAGTGCATCCAGCCCGAGATTCACTGCCTCTCTCTGGTAGGGGTTATCGATCCAAAGACCGGCGAGGCGGGCTATGGTCTGCGTGTTGGCGGTGGCCTCTCTACGCAGCCCCACTTCGGGCAGTGGACGGATACGTTCTTCTCTGCCGATCAGGCGCTGGATGCGACCATTGCCGTCACCAAACTCTTCCGTGACCATGGGTTCCGGGAGCGCCGCACCCACTCCCGCCTGAAGTTCCTGGTAGCAGACTGGGGTGCCGAGAAAGTTCGCGAGCATCTCGTAGGCTACCTGGGCTACGACCCGAAGCGGGGCGTGCCCGATATGGAGCCGCTGAACGTCTACCGAGACCATGTAGGGATTCACCAGCAGAAGCAGGAAGGCTTGAGCTGGATCGGCCTGACGGTGCTTACCGGACGTGTAGACGATACCCAGCTAGATGCCCTGGCGGATATTGCGGATGCCTATGGCTCTGGCGAGATTCGTAATACCCACATGCAGAACATCCTGATGCCCAATATCCGGAATGAGAAGCTGGAAGAGGCGCAGGAAGCGCTGAAGGCAGCGGGCTTTGTCTGGGAGGGGCATACCGTACGCCGTGGGGCCATTGCCTGCACCGGCAATGAGTTCTGCAACCTGGCGATTACCGAGACCAAGCAGCGCATGATTCAGATAGTCACCCATATTGAGAACCGGGTGGAGTTCGACCGCAACCTGCGTATCAATATGAATGGCTGCCCCAATGGCTGCGCCCAACACGCCGTAGGCGATATAGGCTTACAAGGCTGCAAGGCGCGCACGGCCACTGGTGAGCAGGTAGAGGCGTACGACATTCACCTGGGTGGGCGACTGGGCCAGGACCGCAGCTTCACCCGAGCCATTCACCGTAAAGTCCCTGCCGAATTGGTTGCCCCGGCGCTAGAGAACCTGCTGAATGCATTCAATACGAATGCGCAGGAGGGAGAAGAGTTCGCACCATTCATTCAGCGCCACTCCAACGAGGAGCTGGATGCGTATTTAGGTGTAGAGAGCATTGTCGGAGCGCCAGATACGAAGACGGCGTCTAGCGTACCCGCTGAGGTAGCCGCGTGAATCGCCGTGCCTTTGGCCTGAGCTTTTTAGGGCTGCTACTGCTGCCATTTCTAGCCGGGTGCCCGTCTGGCAGTGGCACCTCTGGCGGGCCACAGGCGGGCGGGAAAGAGACTGTCCGCGTGGCGTTCTTCCCCAATGTCACCCATGCTGTAGCGCTCTATGGCAGCGGCAGCGGTGACTTCGCTAAAGCGCTGGATGGGGTAACCGTTGAGGAGAAAGTCTTCAAGGCTGGCCCCGAAGAAATCGAGGCGCTATTCGCGGGCGAGGTGGACCTGGGCTATATCGGCCCTGGCCCTGCTATCAACGGCTTTCTAAAATCCAACGGCAAGGCATTAAAGATTGTGGCGGGGGCAGCGTCTGGCGGCGCGGCACTGGTGGCCCGACCCGATGTAGCTATCGCATCCATCAAAGACCTGGCAGGCAAGAAGATTGCCGTGCCACAGACCGGCGGCACGCAGGACATCGCCCTGCGCCACGCCCTCAAAAAAGTGGGCATCACGAATGCCCAGATACTACAGTTCGCCCCAGCAGACAGCCTCCGCGAGTTCCAGAACAAGACCATAGATGCCGCCTGGCTCCCCGAGCCCTGGGTAGCCCGTCTGGAGGCTGAGGCAGGCGCGAAGCTGGTAGTGGATGAGCGCACGCTCTGGCCGGATGGCAAGTTCTCCAGCGCAGTGCTGATTGCTCGCACGGAGTTCTTAGAGAAACACCCGGATCTGGTCAAGAAGTTCGTCGCGGCCAACGAAGCTGCCGTAAAGGCGATTGAGAAAGACCCGGAAGCAGCGCGCAAGGTCATTGGGGAGAGACTCAAGGTGCTTCAGCAGGGCAAGGCCGTGCCAGATGCCATCTTGAAGAAAGCTCTGGAGCGTACCCAGGTGACCTCCGACCCGCTGATTGACTCCATTCTCGCGGTGGCAGACCACAGTAAAGAGCTGGGCTATCTGAAACAGGGGCGTGAAGCGCTTCCTAATCTCTTTGCCACGGAGCCTGGCAAATGAGACTCTCGCTCTGCTGTTGTTGCTGTAACTACCATCCGCACCGTCACTAAGAAAAAGGCGCACTGCGGGGAAGGCAAAGGACCGCAGGGCGTCTCCGAGCGAACTATCGCATTCGTTACGAAGGACCCTGTGGCGAATAAACTCTAGACTGGATTCTGTCTAACATGCGTTACTTCTCTCGAATAGGACTGCTTTGTATGCCCACTCTGGCGATGACCGGAGCATGGGGGCAAACTTCCGCGTCGGAACCCAAGACGACCCCTGCGACTCCTGCGCCGCCTGTGTACTACCCTACCGCGGCCCCACCGATGGCCCCCGGTCCTTTTTCAGTGACCTCTGCTGATGGGAAGGCACGGCTCAAGGTGGGCGGGCTGATTCAGTTCGATGGGCATTTTTTTGCCTCGGGGGGGCGCACGGGTAATGGCGGGCTCGTGGCCCGCCGTGTGCGCCCTATCTTAGACGGCAGCTTTTCCCGCAACATCGACTTCCGGCTGGTGCCGGAGTTTGGCGAGGGCCGCGCACTCCTGCAAGATGCCTTTATCGATCTGAAAGTACGCCCGAACCTGCGGCTTCGCTCCGGCAAGTACAAAGTGCCCTACAGTTTGGAGCGCCTTCAGATGGTCAGCGATGTCCCGTTCGTGGAGCGCTCTATAGGAAATAACGTGGTTCCTATCCGTGATGTGGGCTTTATGCTGATGAAAGAGCCCACAAAAGATGGCGACATAGAATGGGAGCTGGGAGCCTACAACGGGGTTCTGGATAGCACTTCTTCCGATACCAATACCGACAATGGGCTGGATGTTATCGGACGCGTTTTCTGGCAGCCGAAACGCGGCAAGGGAATTGGTATTGCGGCCACCAGCGGCTCCGGCAGTGACTCATTAAGCGGGCAGGTGTTTCGCTCTGCCGGGCGCTCTCCGTTTTTTCGCTATGTAGATGGCACCGTGGGTAATGGCAAGCGAACTCGCCTGGCACCCCAGTTCTTCTACTTCTCCGGGGCGTTTGGGTTGCAAGGAGAGCACCTGACCACCCGACAGAAGATTCGGCGCGGCGATGTAGCCACGACCGATGTGACGACAGGGCTCTATCTGCAGGCAACCTATGTACTGAGCGGCGAGAAAACCTCGTTTCGCAACGTAGTGCCCGATAAGCCGTTTGACTTCGACGGTGGAGGCACAGGCGGAGGCGCCTGGGAGTTGGCCATGCGCTACTCGCAGGTCAAAACCGATGGGGATACCTTTGCGGCAGGGCTGGCCGACCCGGCAGTGTCGGCGCAAAAAGCCACTGCCCTGACGTTCGGGGTGAACTGGTACCTGACCCGGCAGAGCAAGCTGATGCTCAACTACGAAGAGACCGATTTCGGCAGGCCACTGCGATTTACGCCGGGTACCCGACAACGAGAACGAGCCTTCCTGACACGGCTACAGGTTCAGTTCTGAGATGAAAGCGACGATGAGACAGGCAGGTCTGATGGCCCTGTTTACTCTCGGGCTACTGGCACTCTGGTGGGGAGCCGCCCTCCGGCTCGATAAACCCTACCTGCTGCCCCCGCCGCAGGAGGTTGTCTCGTCGCTGCTTACCTCGCTCAAAGAAGGCACCCTGTTGCCTGCTATCGGCACATCTGCCGCCCGCGTAGGGATGGGGTATCTCCTCTCCCTACTTATCGGAATCCCGCTGGGCATGCTCCTGGCTCGTGCGCCGTGGCTGGATAAGACTCTGGGGGCCGGAGTCGCCGGGCTGCAATCTCTGCCTTCTATCTGCTGGTTTCCGCTGGCCCTGCTCTGGTTCGGGTTGAACGAGAAAGCTGTGCTCTTTGTGGTCGTGCTCGGTTCGGTCTTCGCCGTAGCGCTGACCGTACGTGGCGGTGTACTGGCCCTGCCCCCGCTCTATCTGAGAGCCGCGCAGACTCTGGGCGCAAGAGGCTGGGCGCTCTGGCAGCACGTACTCCTCCCGGCATCACTGCCCGCCACGCTCTCTGGCATGCGGCAGGGCTGGGCCATGGCCTGGCGCTCGCTGATGTCGGCAGAGCTGCTCTCGCAGTCCCTCAAAACCGGTGTGGGGCACCTCCTGAACACCGGGCGTGACCTGAACGATATGCCGCTGGTCTTAGCCATGATTCTGATAATACTTGCTCTGGGCCTGATAGTCGATAAAGCCCTGTTTCTGCCGCTAGAGCGATGGATTATTCGGCGCTGGGGGGTGGCAGGCGCATGATTCGGGTACAGAATATCGAGAAGGTCTATCCCGGTGGCACGCAGGCGCTGGCAGGTGTCTCTCTGGAAATCTACGCCGGTCAGTTTGTCTCCTTGCTCGGCCCCAGCGGCTGCGGCAAGTCTACCCTGCTCTCCATGATGGCACGCTTAGACACGCCTACTGCCGGGAAGATCGATGTAGATGGTAACCCCGGCGTGGTCTTTCAGGAAGCCGCGCTGTTTCCCTGGCGCTCCGTGCGAGACAATGTGGCGTTCGGCCTGCAGATGAAGGGGATGGGTAAGCCCGAGAGGCGCGCTCGTGCTGAGGAAGCGCTGAAACAGGTCCATCTCTCACGCTTTGCGGATGCGTTTCCGCACCAGCTTTCCGGGGGAATGCGCCAGCGCACCTCTATTGCGAGAGCCCTGGTGTTAGACCCCGCACTGCTGCTCATGGACGAACCGTTCGGCGCGCTGGATGCACAGACCCGGTCTCTGCTTCAGGAAGAACTGCTCACACTCTGGCAGCGTACCCAGAAGACAGTCGTCTTCGTGACGCATAGCTTAGACGAAGCCCTGTTGCTCTCGGACCGGATTATCCTGCTCTCTGCCCGCCCCGGTAGAGTAGTGGCTGATATTACGGTAGACGCGCCTCGCCCGCGTGACCCCAGCCGTGACCCGGCGCTAGCCGGGCTGCGCCAGCGCCTCTCGGCTCTCTTAGCCGCGGAAGTGGCCGCCGTGGCCGCCGCCGAATACGATGACCAGCCCCCAACCGCTCCCCGCCGCTCCGTGGACGAAGAGGCGGGCAGCGGTATATAGGACGAGTGCTACTTCTGCCGACGGCGAAGAACGGCAATACCCGGCACTGCCGCCAGACCTAGCAAGGCAATCGCGCCCGGCTCTGGAGCGGCTGCTCCCAGGAAGCCGCGTATCTCTCCTCCGGGAAAGGACGCGGTATGGATATTCAGGTACGCTTGCCCGTTTGCAATAGCGGCTCTAAGCGCTGTGAATGCGCTGGCAGGGGTTCCGCCGTTAGCAGTGACATAAGCCGGGTTGTACGAGGAGGCCAGGGTCATATCGAAAGTCGTATCCATAGAACCCGCCGTAACTCCCAGAGGAAAGCCTGAGAACGAGGGAGTCTGAGTTGCGACGCCTGCGGTACCGGCACCGGGTACGGTAGTGGCCGCATGGATATGGGAGGCTGTCGTGTTACCAAGAAGCCCGGAGAACGATGCCTGAACCCGCATGGTGTTCAGCGTGGTGTCGATGGTAACGATGGTAAAGCCCTTTCCAGCACAGTGGGATCCGAAGCTTGGAATTCACGTGACTTGAAGTCGCGGC
>JADMIO010845929.1_pt1 | contig 65532 bp, 49 predicted proteins | sample 8958161 | NCBI WGS metagenome assembly JADMIO01 (sample SAMN16585339, study PRJNA669376) | soil metagenome | isolation source: Crop rotation soil | place: USA: Cullars Rotation, Alabama | collected 2011
GCGGTGGTCGTGGTGGAGATCGCGGCGGTTACTAAACCAAATCGCTTTTCCGAAAACCGCGAATCAGGCAGAAAATCTTTCTGCCTGATTCGCGGTTTTCTTTTTATGGCGAACCTGTCCAAGCTCCCTCCTCAACGTGCTTGCGTGTAAAATCCGTTTCGTTCAAGCAATCTCTTCAATACATAACAACCTAACACCACCCGGAGGTGAGCCGTGATTACTCTTCGCCGTTGTCTGTTGATCTGCCTGTTGCTGGCGGTTTGTTTACCATTTGCCGAGCAGGGATCGAATGCCCAACAATTTGGCCAATCGCTTTACCAAAGTATGCGTTGGCGTTGCATTGGGCCGTTTCGCGCCGGCCGAACGGTCGGCGCAGCGGGAATCCCGAATCAGCCAAATGTGTTTTTCATCGGCGTCAACAACGGAGGCGTTTGGAAAACAACCGATGCCGGACGAACCTGGAAGCCGATTTTCGACGATCAACCAACCGGTTCAATTGGCGATCTGGCGGTTTCAGAATCCAATCCGAACATCATTTACGTCGGCAGCGGCGAAGGTTTGCCGCTCCGGCCTGACCTTTCTGTCGGCGACGGGCTGTACAAATCCACCGACGGCGGCAAAACGTGGCGAAACATGGGATTGAAGGACGGCCAGCAAATCGGTTCCGTGATTGTTGATCCCAAAGACCCCAATCGGGTTTTGGTTGCCGTTTGCGGCCATCCGTTTGGTCCGAACCAGGAACGCGGTGTATTCCGTTCAACCGATGGCGGCGAAACCTGGCAAAAGGTTTTGTACAAGGACGAAAATACCGGCGCGATTCAGGTGCAGTTCGATCCGACCAATTCGCAAATTGTTTACGCAGACCTGTACGAAGTTCGCCACGGACCTTGGGAAAACGGCCAGTGGCAAGGACCGGGCAGCGGCTTGTACAAATCCACAGATGGCGGTTCGACGTGGAAACAATTGACCACAGGATTGCCGACGTTCGAACAAGGCTTGGGACGTATCGGCTTCGACATTTCGCGCAGCAATCCGAATATCTTGATGGCCACCGTAGATGCCAACTCGCAAACCGGCGGCATTTACCGCAGCGAAGATGCTGGCGAATCGTGGCGCAAAGTCACGAATGACGCGCGCACCTGGGGACGTGGCAGCGACTTTGCCGAAATTCGCATGCACCCAAAAAATCCTGATGTCGTGTTTGTCGCCAACACATCGTCTTATAAATCCACGGACGGCGGCAAAAACTGGGTGGGTTTCAAAGGCGCGCCGGGCGGCGATGATGTGCATCGCATCTGGATCAACCCGCTCAGCCCGGACGTGATGCTGTTCGCCACCGACCAGGGCGCGACCATCACGGTCAATGCGGGGCAGACCTGGAGCAGTTGGTACAACCAGCCGACGGCGCAGATGTATCACGTTGTTACCGACAACCGCTGGCCCTATTGGGTGTACAGCGGACAGCAGGAAAGCGGTTCGGCGGCCGTCGTCAGTCGAGGCGATTATGGCGCCATCACCTGGCGCGATTGGCGAACCGTCGGCGTCGAAGAATACGGCTACGTCGCGCCTGACCCGCTGAACCCGGACATCACCTACGGCGGCAAAATTACCAAATACGATTGGAAAACCGGCCAGACACAAAACATCGCGCCCGAAGCCGTTCGCAGCGGCAAATATCGTTTCCTGCGAACCGCGCCCGTTGTCTTTTCACCCGTGGATAACAAGACGCTTTATTTTGCAGGCAACGTGTTATTCAAAACGTTGAACGGCGGCAATAGTTGGGAAGTCATCAGCCCCGACCTGAGCCGCGAGAAATACGACATTCCCGAAATCGTCGGCAAATATCGCACCCCAGATATGGCGACGATGGCGCGCCGAGGCGTGATTTATACTGTCGCGCCTTCGCACAAAGACTTGGGCACGATTTGGGCTGGAACCGACGATGGGTTGATTCACGTCACCCGCGATGGCGGCGAAAACTGGGCGAATGTCACACCGCCTGATTTGAAATCCTGGATGAAAGTTTCGCTGATGGACGCCGGGCATTTCGACAACGACACGGCTTACGCGGCGATCAATACGCTCAGAATTGACGACCTGCGTCCGCACATTTACCGCACGCACGACGGCGGCCAAACCTGGAAGCACATCACCAACGGCATTCCGAACGGAACCATCGTCAACGTCGTCCGCGAAGACCCACAACGCAAAGGATTGCTATTTGCGGGGACTGAGCAAGCCGTATTCGTCAGCTTCGATGATGGCGAAAACTGGCAATCATTGAAGTTGAACCTGCCGGCCAGTTCAATCCGCGATCTAGTGATCAAGGACGATGATTTAGTTGTCGGCACGCATGGACGGAGCTTTTGGATTCTGGACGACATCACTCCGTTGCGGCAGTTGACCGCCGAAGTCGCCAACTCCGCCGCGCATTTATACAAACCGCAAACTGCGATTCGCGTCCGCCGCAGCAACAACACAGACACGCCCATCCCGCCCGATGAACCCATGGGGCAGAACCCACCCGATGGAGCAATCCTGAATTACTGGCTGAAAAGTGACGCTAAAGAAGTGACTCTGGAAATCCTTGGCCCAGCGGGCCGCGTCATTCGCCGGTATTCCAGTTCGGACAAGCTCGACCCGGTTGATCCGAAAACGCTGGCGTATCCTGAATACTGGTTTCGTGCGCCCCGCGTGCTTTCGGCCAAAGCCGGAATGCAGCGCTGGACGTGGGATTTGCGCCACACACCGCCCGCAGGCTTTCCGCGCTCGTACCCGATGACGGCGATTCCAGGAGACACGCCTCCGCAACCGGACGGCCCTTTGGTTAGCCCGGGCGAATACCAAGTTCGCCTGACGGTGGACGGCAAAAGCTTTACACAACCCTTGCCCGTAAAAATGGACCCACGTGTGACCACGCCGCAAACAGGTTTGGCGCAGATTCACGACGTCGCCATGCGCTGTTACGACGGCATCACCAAAGCACGGACCGCGCAAGCCGACATTCGCAAACTCCGCGAACAGTTGGCGGCACTGAAAGCCAAAGCCGGGCAGGGAGCTGTTGCAGATGCCATCGCCGCACTTGATCAAAAAGCTTCCGTAATTGAAGGCGCAGGCGGTGGAGGCCGCTTCGGTGGTGGCGGAGGTCGTGGCGGCGGAGGCAGCGCTCCCAGCCTGTCTGGCATCGCTGGCGAACTGTATGGGCTGATGAATCTGGTAGACGCCAGCGATATGCCGCCTACCACCCAAGCCGTCGCGGCGACATCGGCTTCGCAGCGAACTCTGGCGGATTTGCTTGGCCGCTGGGAAGAGCTAAAGAGCGAAGACGTGAAAGCGCTCAACGACCAGCTCAGCAAATCGAATTTGCCTGCGGTGACGATGTGATCTTCAGATGTGGTGCAATTTTGTAAATTACACCACATCTACCATAGAATCCGGCCGGCAAGGAGAAATGATTATGGCTGTGAAAGCAAAACAGATTCGAGAGGTTTCGCGTTTGCCGGAGTTGGTCATTGAGGAATTCGGCGGGCGTGAATACGCTTATGTCCCGCTGGGCGAATACGTGGTGGCTGCTCGCGGAGTTTGCGGCGGCAGGCCTACGATCAAATATACACGGCTGGACGCGAGACACATCGTTGGCATGCTGAGCGCTGGAGAATCGCCGGAACAGATTGCACGCAATCACAGCATCTCAGCCGATGCGATCGCCGAAGCCGAAAAACTGGCCGACATTTATGATTACGAACTCAGCTATGCATGATTGTGCTGGATGAACAATTGAATGACCCGTCGCTTATCAAAGCCATCAACCGTTGGTATTCCGGTTCCATTATTACGATTAACGACGTTCGCCCCAGCGCGCAAATTCATGACGACGTAATTTCCGCGCTGCTGCATCACCTGAAAAGCCCCACATTCGTTACCATCAACTACACGGACTTCTGGCGGAAGATTCCTGCTCACCGGAACTATTGCGCGATTTGCTTGAAGCTTTCTGCTGAACGGAAAAAAGAGATTCCCAGTGTGTTGCGCGAATTATTGAACCTGGAACAATTCAACACCCGGCGGAAGTTGATGGGAAAAGTCATTTCCGTCAGCGAAGGAATAGTGCGGTATTACGAATGATTTGGAGGGATTACTTTGGACAAGCCAACCATTTCTATCAGCTACAGCCACAAAGATGAAGTCTGGAAAGATCGCTTGCGTCCGCACTTGCAAGCCCGGAAACTGGATGACCGCAGAGAGATGCGCTTGCATCTAGCCGATTGCTATCTGGAATTTGCTCGTCTGAGCTTGGCCACTGGCGACCGTGACTCCGCGCGCAAGGATTGGGAGACAGCCAAGGCGATGATCGAAGATATGGGCTACCATCGGCGGGATGGGGAAGTGAAGGAGATTGAGGCACAACTGGGCTTGCAGCCTTTGGACGGCAGGTAATGGAGCATCGCTTCATCGAATAACCTGTACAAATCAAAAGGGAAACTGTCATGAGAAAACTTCTCGGCAATATCACGGTTGCAGTTTTCATCGCGTTGTTTTTAAACAGCGCCGCATTCAGCCAGATCGCACGCGCTGAACCCGCGGAACCTCGCTGGGGGCAGAAGGTCACCATCCGCTACGACACCAAAGCCGAAGGCGCGAAGTTCAAAGCGACGGACGAGGTCTACCTGAATCTGTATCTGGGGTATTACGAAGGAGCGCAGGAAGTCTTGGTCAAAATGGACAAGGTCGGTGACGTGTTCAAGTCCGAAGTGGTGCTGAAAGAGAACCTGTCAAATCTGCAAGGCTTCTTTTACACGATGGCGGATGGCAGCGATAACAAAGCGACGCTGCGCACGGCGGTGTATCGCACCGACGGGCAGCCAGCGCGCGGCGCGCGGTTTCTGAAACTGAACAAGGAAAATTATCAGCAACTGTTTGCCGAAGAGATGCAGGCGTACCCTGAAAACTACGCCGCTTACCGAAACATATGGTTTTACGCCAGCGGGCTAGACCGAGCGCATATCAACGAAGTCGTCACCGCCGATTTGGAGCGGCTTTATCGCGAAGTCAAAACCGATTCGCCGGGGTTGTTGTATTCGCTCTCGTACGGCCATCTGTTGCTGAAGGAAGAAGAGAAGAGCCGGACTGCGCTGAAAAAGCTTGTGGCCTTGTATCCGGAAGATCGGCGGACAGGCGACGCGCTGCGCGATTACAACTACCAATCTTTCAGCCTGAACCTGAAAGGCGCGGGGACGGAAGAGGTCAAGCAGATGCAATTGGAGCTGATGCGCAAATATCCCGGATCGGCGTTCGCACGCGACACGGTGGATTTCTTTGTGTGGGAGAAGGATTCGCCGCTGCCCGTGATAGAAGGCGTTTGTCAGGCTTGGAGCAAAGACAAACCGCTCAATCCCAAACCGCATTACCTGCTGGCCCAAGCTTATCTAAGTCACAAAACGAACTACGCGCAGGCGGCTGCGGCAGCAGAAAAAGCGCTGGAGCTTTATTTTGCTGGAAAGAACGATCCGCCGCGCGCGCTGAATTTTGACTGGTCATCGTTTGATCTGGTGTCCACTTATCGCGCGCTGGCTGTTGGCAATCTGGAAGCCGGGCGTTACAGCGCGGCGTTGGCTGCGATCAAAGCCGCCATCGGGTTGAACGAGAAAACAGAACCCACGTCCCACGAAATCGAAGCGCAACTCTGGCAAAAACTCGGGGATCGAAATCGCTCTGAATTGGCTTGGTTGCAAGCCTGGCGCGCCGGTTCAAAAACTGCCCAAGGCGAATTGAAAGCGCTTTATGAAAAGAAGAACGGCAATGTGACCGGGTTCGATGATTACCTGTATAGCAAAAAGGAAACTGGCGGAGCCACCAAAAAGGCAGCGCCTGCGTTTAGCGTGATGACGCTAGCAGGTAAGCCGTACGACATCACCTCGTTGCGCGGCAAAGTCGTCGTACTGAATTTCTGGTTTATCGGCTGCGGTCCCTGTAAAGCGGAAATGCCGGGCTTGAATCAACTGGTGGCCGACTTCAAAGGGCAGGATGTAGTCTTTCTGGCGCTGGCTCTAGACCCAGCGGAAGATTTGCGGGAGTTTCTGAAGAAGTCGGCATTCAATTACGAAGTGATTCCTGACGCGGGCAGATTGATCGAAGAACAGTTCAAAATTACTGCTTATCCCACGCACATCATCATTGATCGCAACGGAGCGGTCGAAGCCACGATGACAGGCGGCAGCGAAAAACGGCACGAAGATATTCGCCCGTTGATCACTCGATTGCTGAAAACCAAATAGACAGGCTGAGAAGGAAAGCGGATTCACTCATCTGGCTGTGTCCGCATATAATCGCCGCCGAGGTAAAAAGATTATGGAAACTGCTCACATCGTAACCGGCACATTGACCGACGAACATACGGTGACTTTGGACGAAGCCCTGTCTTTGGCTCAAGGAAAAGTGAGGCTGTCGGTTGAACCACTCGCCTCCACGCCAAAACGTCCGCATGACGAAGTCATTGCTGAGATTTGGGCACGACAACAAGCGCGTGGACATCAGCCGCGAACTCGTGAAGAAATTGATGCTTACATTCAGGCCGAACGCGATAGTTGGAAGGGGTGATTTTTCAGCCTGATCAATACCTCCCAGCCGTTTACGAGTCTCATAGCTTAAAGATCAACATAAACCTTATGCGCATAGTTACTCTCAACGTAAATGGAATTCGTTCAGCAACGGCCAAAGGTATTGTTTCTTGGCTGGCTGAAAGCGACGCAGATGTGATTTGTCTTCAGGAGGTGCGGGCGCTTCCCGCGCAGATTCCGCAAGAATGGCAATCGCTTGGCTATCACGCGGAATGGTATCCGGCGGATAAACCCGGTTACAGCGGGGTTGCGCTTCTATCTAAAACCAAACCAAAGAAGGTTACGCGTGGCATCAATTGCGTCTACGATTGCGAAGGCCGCGTGCTGCAAGCCGATTTTGGCAATGTCAGCGTCGTTTCGACCTACATTCCTTCGGGAACCAGCAGCCCGGAGCGCCTGGCCATCAAGCTGAAGTTCATGGATGAGTTCCTGGCGCATTGCCAGCGGCTACGCAAAAGCAAACGTGATTTTGTCTTTTGCGGAGATTTCAACATCGCGCATCAGCAAATTGATTTGAAAAACTGGCGCAGCAATCAAAAGAACTCCGGCTTTCTTCCTGAAGAGCGCGCTTGGCTGACGAACTTTCTGGAAGTCGGATACCACGATACCTTTCGGCATTTGGTCGGGCCGGAAGCTGCGCATTATTCGTGGTGGTCAAACCGGGGAAACGCTCGTGCAAATAACGTAGGGTGGCGGTTGGATTACCACTTCACTACGCCGGGATTGCACAAGACGGCGCACTCTCCGGTAATTCACACTGACCAATTTTTTTCTGACCACGCTCCAGTGGTGATTGATTACGACATGTAAGAGCCTCAGCTTTTGATGGCTTGCGGATGCGGTAGGCAACTTGCTCTGCTGGCTATGGTTATCAATTTTAAGTACAGCATTTTTCTAGCCAGTGATCCTTGGTTCAGGCACTTTATCGGCACCTCACAGGAGATTATTTAATCTAAGCCGAAGATTGGAGAATTTGGCGAATCCGCCGTCTCGCGGTAAGCTATCAATCGCTCTCTTTTAACATCCTTCACTCAAGCGAGATCAAAAATATGCAAATACCTAAAACGCTGCGGCGCGTTGTCGTCACCGGCATCGGCTGTGTTACCCCAATCGGCATAGGCAAGGACCAGTATTGGCAATCTATCAGAACTGGCCGTAGCGGCGTCGAGCGCATCACCCGGTTTGAAGCCGACGATTTGCCTGTGCAAATTGCCGCCGAAGTCAAAGATTTCAACTCGGATGATTTCATCGCGCCCAAAGACCGGCAGCACGTTTCGCTGACCGTTGCGTTTGCCATCGCTTCTGCGGAATTGGCTTTCAAGGACGCAGGCTTGAACCCGCGCGAAATGTCGCTTGATGAAAAACGCGACATTGGCATTGTGCTGGGCAGCGGTGGAGCCAGCTTGGGATTTATTGAAAAACAGTACCGCTATTATTTTAGCAATGAAGCCAAACGCGCCAGTATTTACTCTGTTCCGACGGCAACGCCCGGTTCGCTGCCCAGTGAACTTTCGATGCCGTTCGGTATCAAAGGTTCCAGCCATCTGGTTTCTACTGGCTGCACTTCTTCGACCGATGCGATCAATTACGCTGTGCAAAACATTGCGCTTGGACGCACGAATATTTCGTTAACAGGAGGCGTTGATGCGCCGCTGGCGCATAGCTTTATGCTGGGATTTTGCATGCTGAAAGTCATGACGCCTTCGTGGAATAACGAACCGGCGCGTGGCTCCCGCCCGTTCAGCAAGGATCGCGACGGTTTCGTTATTGGTGAAGGTGGCTACTTATTTGTTTTGGAAGAATTGGAACACGCACAAAAACGCGGCGCGAAGATTTACGCGGAAATTATGGGGTATGGATCAACCTGCGACGCGCATCATCGCGTGCAATTGGATGAAAGCGGCGTCGAACCGGCGCGAGCAATGACGCTGGCGATGCGTGACGCTGGGGTTCAGCCGGAAGAAATTGATTACATCAATCTGCACGGAACCTCGACGAAGTTGAATGACCGCATTGAAACGCGGGCGGTCAAAAATGCCTTTGGCGATCTGGCCTACAAAATTCCGATGAGCGCAACCAAGAGCATGATCGGTCATCCGCAGGGAGCTTCAGGCGCGGCAGGTTTGATGGCGACAATTGGCGGCATCAACCACGGCTTTCTGCCGCCGACCATCAACCTGGACGAAGCTGATCCGGAATGTGATCTAGATTATGTTCCGAATGCGGCCCGTCCTGCGGACATCAGAACTGCTTTGTGCAATTGCATTGGCTTTGGATCGAAAAACTCCGCCATGGTGGTGAAGCGGTTCGAGGCTTGAGGAGGATTGTGTCAGTAGCCCGCGCGTCAGCAAGGGCTTGGTCGTTAAGCATCTCCCTACGGTCGGGCTACGGACACAGGTTAGTTCGGCTTGGTTCCGAAATTGAGCGCCATAATGCCGCCGCCGAATACTCGGAAGCCGGTTTCAGCGAAGCCCACGCGATTCATAAGGTCCTGAACTCCATGCTGGCCTGGATACCGTTTTAAGCTTTCTGGGATGTAACGATAAATGTCTGCATCTCCGTGCATGAGAATGCCTACCATCGAGCCAGTGGCAATCAGATAGTTCAGGTACAACCAGCGGTAAAGCCTGTTATCTGGCCGCGCGAAATCCAGCGAGATAATTCGCCCGCCGGGTTTCATCACGCGCTTGATTTCCACCAGCGCCAATTCAACATCAGGCACATTGCGCAATGCATATCCGCAGGTTACGAAATCAAATGTTCCATCGGCAAAAGGCATTTTCATGATGTCGCCAAGCTGGAAAGAAACATTGCTGACGCCTTTTTCCTGACGCTTCTTATTGGCGATTTCGATCATCCCGGAAGTAATGTCGAGGCCTGTGGCCTCGCCTGAAGGCAGTTTTTCTCCCAGCGCAAACGTGATGTCGCCGGTTCCGCAAGCCAGATCAAGCGCTCGCTCATTGCCTTTTGGATTGAGCATGTTGATCAGTTTGCGCTTCCAGCCGCGATCCATGCCGTAGGAAAAAAAGACCGTGAAAAAGTCATAGCGCGGGGCGATGACTTCAAACATTTGTGTGACGTAACCCTGCTTTTTCTCTTTGGAAGAAATGTGTTCTTCCAGATTCAGTTTTTGGGACATAAGTTTTTCGCTTTCGGTTTGAAGAGTTGTGAGACAGCGGCGACAAGGTAAACCCGGAATCGCAAACTGTAAACTACCAACCGTAAATCCTATTTTTTAAGAAGGCAATCATGACGACAGAAGAAGTGCTGACAATTTTTGAAGAAAACCAGGCTTTGCTAAAAGGCCACTTTTTACTCAGTTCCGGCTTGCACAGTTCGCGATATTTACAGTGCGCGCTGGTGCTACAACATCCACCCGTCGCCGAAAAACTTTGCGCTGAACTCGCGGCTAAAGCCCAGGCTGATGCGAGCATTGGTCAAATTGATCTGGTGATTGCTCCGGCGCTGGGCGGCGTTTTTGTGGCTCATGAAGTTGCCCGTGCTTTAGGCATTCGCGCGCTTTTCACTGAGCGACAGGAAAAAACGATGACGCTTCGGCGAGGATTTTCGATTCAACCTGGCGAACGGTGTCTGGTTGTTGAGGACGTTGTAACAACGGGCGGTTCCACGCGCGAAGTGATGGAGGTTGTTGCAAGGCTTGGCGGCGTGACGGTCGGAGCAGGTTCGTTGATTGACCGCAGTGGTGGGGCAGTAGACCTGGGCGTACCGCGTCATGCGTTGGCCGTGTTGGAAGTGCCGACCTACAAACCTGAAGAATGTCCCATGTGCAAGGAGGGCTCGATAGCAATCAAACCTGGCAGCCGCCAGTAAGCGGCGTTTAGCCTTGCTGGCAGGCGCTTTAGGAAGGGCAGAGCGTGAAACCTGCGTCGTTCCACGTGAAAACTCCTGCGCGTGAAAAATCGCCTGTCCTGAATTGGGTGAAATTGCTGTCAAGCCTGCGATCTGGAATCGCCAGACGCAAAATATGGGGTTCAGTTTTTTGAGTAAATCCATATATCGAATCGAGCTTGCGAGGCTTATGGGGCTGCCGTTTTTAGGTTAGGAAACCGGCGAAACTTCTTTTTCTGACAGAAAAGTTCTTTCCCCTCAAGGATTTCATGCGCGTGGCTTCAGGAAGATTCTGAAAGAAAGTAAGCCGGTGCGGAAAGTGGCAGGCGAGCGAGTGAATCGGTTCACTCGCTCGCCTGTTTTGTCTTCAGAGTTTCATCGGTCAGCAGGAAAACTTATTTGAATTGTTCTGAATAATCCCAAGTAGCCTTCAGTGGGGACGAAATTCTTTAGGCATTCCAGTCACGCAGTGCCGGGAGTTCTGGGGGATTGACGAACCGACAATGACACCCGACTAGTTCGCCAGCGCCAAAGCTCCCGGCTCAAGCGCTCAGCCCGGACAGGAGGTCGGGCTTGAGTCGTCTGTGTTGCCTTTGCTCGTGATCCGGTCATGAGTTGCGGTCAAGGTTGTGAGTCCCGGCAAGCGAGACTAGAATGCGCGCAGCTTTGACCGTGAAGGGAACCAATGGCGGCGAATTGCGCGACCAATCCTTTAAAGCCGCCCGATTGATCCCAACTGATCTCCGCTGCGCTGGGGCATTTAGCGATACACGAACCTGTAAGTCTTCAAGAAACCCTCAAAATTGAATGAAGGGCTTCCAAGTGACTTGCAAGCGAGTTCCGATTACGTTCCCGAGATTGGTTATGAACAAGCAAATAAAGCAGTTATACGAATTTGGCTCTTTTCGCTTGGACACGAGTGAAAGATTGTTGATGCGTGAAGGACGCACGGTTCCTTTGCCGCCAAAGGTGTTCGACACCTTGTTGGCCTTGGTTGAAAATAGCGGGCGCATCGTTGGCAAAGAAGAATTGATGGAATTGCTATGGCCCAATACCTTTGTCGAAGAGAGCAATCTGACCCAGAACATTTCCCAGCTTCGCCGTGCTTTGGGCGACGGAAACGGTGACGGCCATTACATCGAAACCATTCCCAAACGCGGCTACAGATTTGCCAAGAATGTCGAGCCTGTTAGCGAACCCGAACCCGCATTGAATTTTGCGCTGAATGGGCACACGTCGGTTGCGTCAAAAGACAATGGAAACGTTGTGCATCCGGCGGCCGCCGAAATTCCGACCGTGACGCTTAGCCGAAAACGACTGCTGGCGACTTTTGGATTGTTGGCTGTCAGTTTGGCGATCGTCGCTTTGGCCGGTTATATCGCGTATCGCCGTTCCAACAATCAGGGCAAAACGGCATTTCGGCAAATTAGCCCGGCCAAACTGACAACTTCCGGGAAAGCATTAGAGCCAGCGATTTCGCGCTCCGGCAAGTACGCAGCTTTTATTGCGGAAGAGATTGCAGGCAGTGATGATTTGCAGAGCCTGTGGGTCAGGCAAATTGCTGCGGACAGTTCCAATCAAATTGTGCAGCCTGCGGAAATCATTTTTGCCGGAGTAACGTTTTCGCCGGATGACAATTTCGTATATTACGTCGCGCGTCCGCGGGGCGGTGTGATGAGCAAGTTGTTTCAGGTGCCATTGCTGGGCGGAACTCCGCGCGAAGTGATGAGCGATGTAGACAGCCCTGTTTCGTTTTCTCCCAACGGTCAATACTTTGCGTTTGTCCGCAATTACCCGCAACAACGCGAAACTTCGCTGATCGTCGCCAAACTCGACGGTTCGGAAGAACGCAAGCTGCTGACAAGAAAACGCCCTGAAAGTATTTCTTTGTCCGGGCCAGCCTGGTCGCCGGATGGGCGAACAATCGCTTGCGCAGTTTCCAATCTCTTGCCGAATGATTCCGTTGCACAGGTTTTGGCTGTCAATGTTGAAGACAGTTCAGCGAGTCCGATTGGCGAGCAAACGTGGTCAAATATTGGGCAGGTCGCCTGGCTTGGCGATGGCAGCGGAGTCGTTTTCAGCGCGTGGCGGCGGACTTCTGCGGTGTATGGCGATCAAATTTATCTGCTGACCTATCCAAAAGGCGAAATGCGCCGCGTGACCAACGACATGACCAGCTACGAAGGCGTCGGCGTTACATCTGATTCCGGTTTGCTGGTATCCCGCCGTTCGGACAAAGTTTCCAGCATCTGGATTGTGCCGGAAGCAGGCGGTAGTTTTGACGTCAGCAAAGCTACACAAATCAAATCCGGCTTTGGCGATACTTATAGTGAGCGGTTCGGTCTGGATTGGACGCCGGACGGACGATTAGTTTATGCCGCGCACGCCAGCGGCAATCTGGATGTTTGGAGCACAACCACAGACGGCAAGCAGCAACGGCAGCTTACGCGCGATACACAGACAGACTTTATGCCTGTGGTTCCGCCGGATGGCCGTTATATCGTTTTTGCGTCGGAACGTGGAGGCAGCAGTCATATCTGGCGGATGGATGCTGATGGTGGCAATCCAACGCAACTGACGCGCGGACGCGGCGATATTTTTCCGAGTTTGTCGCCGGATGGCAGATGGGTAGTTTATGGTTCTTCGACCACGGGCAGAGCTACGTTGTGGAAAGTTTCGATTGAAGGTGGCGAACCCGTGCAATTGACGGAATGGAAAGCCACTGCAATTACGCGTCCGACCATTTCGCCCGGCGGAGAATTTATTGCCTGCCAATATCTGGACGACAAAGAGCGCAAATTGAAAGTTGCCGTGGTGCCATTTGACGGAAAAGAGCTGAAGCCGGTTGGAGAGGCGACGATGGAAATGCCGTTACCAGAATTTGGGCTGTTTCGTTGGTCGCCCAATGGCCGTTCGCTGACCTATATCTCGACGCAAAACGGTGCGTCGAACATCTGGAGCAAGCCAATAGATGGTGGCGAAGCCCGCCGGTTGACGAATTTCACTTCGGACCAGATTTTCCGTTTTGCCTGGTCACGCGATGGCAAGTCACTGGCTTGTGAACGGGGAATTGTCATCAATGACGCGGTGCTGCTTCATAATGTCAAAGCAGAATAACGATTCGCGGAAAGAAAATATGGAAGATGACAAGCTGCTTTAGAACGAATGAACTATCGAATCACGCTGGCTTACGATGGAACTGAATATTGCGGCTGGCAAATGCAACTTGGCCAGCCGACGATTCAGGCCGCGCTTGAAACCGCGCTGGAAAAACTGGAAGGGACGCGGGTTATAACGTTTGCGGCGGGACGAACCGATACCGGAGTTCACGCCGAAGGCCAAGTCGCTTCCTTTCGCCTGACCAAAGAATGGAACGGCACATATTTGCGAAATGCGATCAATGGCAATTTGCCGCGAGACATTCGAGTGTTGGCTGCCACACAAGCTGCCGAGAATTTTAACGCTCGTTTTCATGTAAAAAGTAAAACATATCGTTACCGGATTTTTGCCTCTGAGGTGATGAACCCTCTTTGGTCGCGCCATGCCTGGCATTTTCCATACGGCTTGGACTTTGCGAAATTGACAGCGGATGCGCAGACCCTGATTGGAACTCATGACTTCACGGCGTTCACCGTAGCCAATTGCGAAAAGAAAACGCGCGTACGTACGGTGACTGATATTCAGCTTGATCGGGAAGGGGATTTGCTGACGCTTTCTTTTTCCGGCAACGGGTTTTTGCGCTATCAGGTTCGAACAATGGTGGGTGCCCTGGTTGACGTCAACCGTGGGCGGTTGCCCAAACCCATGAAAGCCAGTTCAATAACTGAGTTAATTGAATGCCGCGACCGCACACTGGTTGGCGGGTCTGCCCCGGCTCATGGGTTGACGCTTTTGAAAGTCGAGTATTAGTATTCGTTGCCGTTCGCTCGCGGGCATTTCAACAAGTCATAAGTCGTCAGAAAAATTCCCCATCACCAGTGCGCAAAGCTGTACGGATTATGACAGCGAGTAGGCAAATCCACGCCCGACGGCAAAATAAAATGCTTCAAGATTTTTCCAGACTGATCGAGCCAGGCTCGCGTGACGAGCAGTTGCTCAAACAAATTGACTTCACCCGCTTGCCGCGCCACATGGCAATCATTATGGATGGCAATGGACGCTGGGCGAATCGGCGTTTTTTGCCGCGTGTCGCCGGTCACCGCGCAGGCGTTGAAGCCGTTCGCGCAACAGTTGATACCTGCGCGCGGTTGGGAATTGAGGTCCTGACCCTTTATGCCTTTTCGGTGGAAAACTGGAAACGCCCGCCTTTTGAAATTGAAGCGTTGATGACGTTTCTGAAAGAGTATTTGCGCAAGGAACTTGATAGCATTCACCGCGAAAACATCCGCTTTCAAACGATTGGCCGAATCAGTGAACTGGACGAATCTGTTCAGTTCGAACTGCGCTCAGCGATTCACAAAACCGCGAATAATACGGGGATGACGTTGAATGTAGCCCTGAATTATGGCGGAAGGGTAGAGCTGGTGGATGCCGTTCGCAATTTGATGACTGCCTGTGAGCGCGAAAATCTTTCTCCGGATTCCATTACCGAAGCAGATATTGCGCATCATTTGTACACGGCCAATTTGCCCGATCCTGATTTGCTTATCCGTACGAGTGGCGAAATGCGCGTCAGCAATTTTTTGCTTTGGCAGATTGCCTACTCTGAAATTTACGTCACTGACACCCTGTGGCCGGATTTTCGCCGCCCGGACATTTTTACCGCCATTGTGAATTACCAAAAACGCGACCGCCGCTTTGGCGGTTTGAGCGAAGGCCGTCTTGCCGTAGTCAAAGCATCTTGATTGGGAGTTGGAGGGTCGGAGATGGGAGAGAGATTTTGCTCGCATCAAATTCTTACCTCACAATTCCTACGATTCCCCGAAATTTATGGCTCGTATTCTTACCGCAATCGTTTTCCTGCCGATTTTATTTTCCGTTTTATGGTTTGGACCGCCCGTTTGGTTTGCAGTGATGGCTGGCTTGGCTGTTTTACTGGGGCTTTACGAATATTACGCGTTAACCAAATCGGACGGGCAAATTTTGGGAATGATAGCGGCGACGGCAATCCTCGCCGCTTTTTATTTTCACAGACATGATTTGGTGCTGGCGGTTTTAGCTGCTCTGGTCATCGTCGAGCTATTGATGCAACTTTTCAGCAACGCCAATCGAGACGATTTCAGCCATGTTTTGGCTGATGCCGCAGTGAGAGTTTTTGGAGTGCTGTATGTGGCTGTGTTGGGGGGATATATTGTCGCCTTGACGATGATGGAAAGTCCGATTCAAAAGTTGCCACCGAAATTGCTGTCGCTCTTTTTTATGGTAGTTTTTGCTGGCGATACCGGAGCGTATTTTACGGGCCGAAAATTTGGTCGACGGAAATTGGCTCCGCGAGTCAGCCCCGGAAAAACCATTGAAGGCTTGATCGGCGGTTTGGCGGGGAATGTTCTGGCAGCAGTGGTTGCCCATTACTGGTTTTTCCCGGAATTGAAGCTTGAACTTGCTGTGCCGCTGGCAATTGTGATGGGCTTACTGGGGGCCACGGGCGATTTGTGTGAATCCATGCTCAAACGCGGCGCAAAAGCGAAAGATGCTGGTAAGCTGATTCCCGGTCACGGAGGCTTGCTTGATCGCCTGGACAGCATGCTTTTCAATGCGCCAGTGCTTTTTTACTTTTCTGTGATTTTTTTGCAGTAGCTGTAGGAGTCGCTGGTTTAGCAATTACCGGCAACTTTATGAAACAAATAGCAATTTTAGGCTCAACAGGCTCGATTGGTTGCAACACGTTGCGTGTTGTTGAGGCGTTTCAGGGAGAGTTTTCCGTCACAGCGCTTGGCGCAGGCGCAAACGTCGAATTGCTAGCCGAACAAGTTGAACAGTTCCGTCCACGTGTGGTTTCGGTCAGCGATGAAGCCAGCGCTGATCAGTTTCGACACGAATTAAAAAAACGTGCCGTGGTGGATTCGCCGAAAATTACCATTGGCGTTGATGGATTAAGTGAAGTCGCGACAGTAGATGGAGCCGAAATTGTCATCGGCGCGGTCGTTGGCGCATTGGGATTATTACCGACCTACAGAGCTTTGGAACTCGGCCGCCGAGTGGCTCTTGCCAACAAAGAGACTTTGGTTGTTGCCGGAGAACTGATGACCAAAGCGGCTGAAAAATCCGGCGCTGAGCTTTTGCCTGTGGACAGCGAACACAACGCTTTACATCAATGCCTGCGAGGCGAAAAGCGGCACGAACTGAAAAGGCTGATCTTGACGGCTTCGGGCGGCCCGTTCCGAAATGCGAGCCGGGAAGAGATTGAGCAGGCAACTCCAGCACAGGCGCTCAAACATCCAACCTGGCGAATGGGCGCAAAGATCACCATTGATTCTGCTACGTTGATGAACAAAGGGCTGGAAGTAATTGAAGCGCATTGGCTTTTCAATTGCTCAGCGGATGAGATTGATATTGTCGTGCATCCACAATCGGTCGTGCATTCAATGATCGAACTGGTGGATGGCTCCATCATTGCTCAGCTTGGCGTAACAGACATGCGGCATGCAATCCAGTACGCATTAACGTATCCGGATCGCCGCCCAGCCCAATTACCGGCGCTTGATTTGGCGAGTATCAGCAAATTGGAGTTTTCCCCTCCCGACATCGAAAAATTTCCCTGCATCAATTTAGCTTATAGGGCATTGAAGGCAGGGGGAACGATGCCTGCGGTCTTGAATGCTGCAAACGAAGTCGTGGTTGCTGCGTTCCTGGCTGAAAAGATCAGGTTCGGCCAAATTCCCAAATTGATCCAAGCGGTTTGTGATGCTCACCCAGTTCAACCCGCTTCAAGTTTGGACACTGTGCTTGGCGCGGATAAATGGGCGCGCGAATGGGTGACAAATAAAATTACTCAGGAACGGGCTACCGCCTCCTCCAATTTTTGAAATAGAGAACTCTCTCAGCACATTGGTCGAAGTAATAGGGGTAAAAAGGAGAACGGGCTTAACGATGCCTCACTCATCGTTAAGCCCATATGCGAACTTCTTATCGGAAGGATAAGGGTGATCTAAATAGTTGCTCTTCCGTATCCTCACTATACTTCGGAGCGATCACCGTTAATTGGTCAGCTACACGCCCGGCTTTTCAGAAAGTTCCACTCAGTTTAAGAAAAAATCAGAATTGGTATGCGAACAGCTTTGGAACTTTTATCGGAGGGTGAAGGTGCGTCGAACTATGGTCAGAAAACTTTTTTATAAAAAATGGCAAACATCGTGGAACCTTAGCAAAGGTTATGCGTTTACCAGCCCAAGAAAGATGATTGGTAATCGTTGAATATAGTGAGGATATTCAACAAGCGATCAAGCCAGCTTTTACTGATCATCAGAATCTCTTGTGTGTATCGCATTTGAGGCTCAAGGTGAGTGAGGCACCTTGAGCCTTTCTCCTTTTTAGCGTGTTTAGATTTTTCGCAGATAGGCAACAGCTAGGTCTTTAATTGCCACGAGCGAGTATTTCGTTGACCAGAAAATTTTCTGCGGCTTCGGCCAGGCTTTGCATATAATTCGCTCCGTCTTAAGCCCCGCCATTTTAAACTCTTCAACGTTCCCCGGCCCCGATTCCTGATTCATACCAAGGATAGCTAGCTTATGCTAAAAGTATATTTGACGGTGGCAGCGCTGATGGTTTCGTCACTGATTGAAATTAGGGCACAAGGAGGCACGATTAACAGCCTGTATCCTCAAACAGGATTCGTGACAGAACGGCTTTCTCCAATTGAGCTAGAAAAATGGAAAGGGATTGAACGCATAGTTTTTGCGGAAAATAGCGAAGGGCAACCGACGCACCCGACTCTGCAAAATCTTTGGCAATGGATCGAAACCAGCGGCCACACGGTTTATATCGAAATCATCAAACTACGAGGTGGCTTTAGCTGCACTGCTGGACTGTTCCATATAGAAAGATTTGATCCTTTGGGAGATCACCACATTGCTGTGATCAAACTGAATCTGGACAGCATCAACCAAGCATATGTGGGCCCGGAAACGATGAAGCCAAATGGTTTTGTGCCATTTCTGGGTTTGGAGAAAGAAGAACGCTACGCAGAAGTTCTTGGCCATGAGCTTGCGCATGCGATTCACATTCTGACTGATCTTGAGCGGTCGCGCTTGGTCGAAGATACCGTTCAAGAAACCAACCAAATGATACTTGCCTTACACCAGCGGCCAAAGCCTGGCGGAATTGCTGCCGATCTAAAACGCCGGATATTCAAACGGGATGTCCTGCTCAAATCCCTGGAAAAGCAGGCCGAGGGAATGGAAAAAGTGATTTGGCGGGAACTTACAGCCACCAAATCACTTACAGCTTCAGGTCAAGCGGGCAGGAAATAAAAAGTCAGCCCCAAAATCGTATAAACAGCCAGAAGCAGAACACCTTCCATCCAGTTTGATTCACCATCTTGAGCGATCAACGCCACAATCAAAACTGAGACGGAAATTGCGACGACTTCCAGGGAAGAAAAAATCAAATCCATTGGTCTGCCAAAAGCATAGCTGGCAAATACCAATACCGGCGCGACAAACAGCGCCACTTGCATGCTGGAACCGACGGCGATGTTCAGGGCCAAATCCATCTTGTTTTTCATCGCCACCAGGATGGCGGTCGAATGTTCAGCCGCATTTCCGATAATGGCTACCAGGATTACGCCGACAAAGATCTGGGTTAATCCCAAGGTGTGAGACGCTTCTTCGACCGCTCCAACCAGAAACTCGCTCATGACAGCGACCAAAATCGTTGCCGCAAGCAACACCAAAATAGACTTGGTTTGGCTCCAGCCGTGTGTGCCGATGGCTTGCTGTTCCTCCTCTTCGTCTACGCCGCCAGTGTACAGATGCGAATGGGTTTTCAACGTAAACACCAAGCTCAGCGCATAGGTGATGATCAGCACAATGGCGATTTCAAGGCTCAGATCGTGTTCGGCTGTAGGGTTATTTCTGACCAGCAAATGAAAAACCGCAGGCATCAACAAGCCAACCGCCGACAAAGCCAGCATCGTTGAGCCAAGCATGGCTGCGGTTTTGTTGAAAACCTGACGGGGATATTTCACTCCACCGACCACAATGCTTACTCCCAGTACCAAAAGAATATTGCCGATGATGGAGCCAGTGATTGAGGCTTTAACCACTTCAAACAGGCCTTTTCGCAACGCCATCAAAGCAATGATCAACTCTGCTGCGTTGCCAAACGTGGCGTTCAGCAATCCACCGATTCCCTGGCCTAGCTTTTCGGCCAAATGTTCTGTCGCGCGTCCCATCCATCCTGCTAATGGAATGATCGCCAGCGAAGAAGCGGCAAAAATTGCAATTGGGCTGGCGTGCATAAATTCCAAAATTGCCGCAACTGGTACAAAGATCAAAAACCAATTCAGCAGATTTTTTGGCGCAAAAAGATTTTTCAACATAATTGCTTGTGGGCAGAGCGTTCCCGCACCGATGAGTCGCAAATGGTCAAACGGCTCAGCCTAGAATCCTTTTTCTGTCAGATTTAAGAGCATAGTGAGAAAGCGGGCGGATTATAGAAACGGAACTTGAGTTAGTAAAACTGACCTTGCATTTTTTCGTGGCGTTTTGCCACTGCGAAGATGTTTGTTAAGCTTCAGTCGTCACAAAAATCACCAAAGAAACTTAATTCGACCAACTGGAAGGAGACTCGTATGCGAAAAATTTCTTCTGCTCTATTGATCACAGGTGTTGTCTTGGCAATGGCTGTTTCTGGCTCTAACGCGCTTGCCCAAAGCAAGTCAAAAACCACGGCGAAGCGAAAAACGGTCAAGCCTGCGGTGGTAAAGCAAACCTCTATCCCGCGCGGTACGGAAATGAAGGTTCGTTTGGAAAACGAAATTGATACCAAAGAATCGAAGGACGGTGACCGCTTTACAGCAGTTGTCCTGACGCCCAGCAAATACGCTGACGCAACCGTCGAAGGTCACATTACCCAGGTCAAAAAATCCGGCAAGCTGACGGGAAAAACCGAATTGTCGTTGGCGTTTGACCGCATCAAGCTCCGCACTGGAGAAAATATCGTTTTTGATGCCCAGGTCGTTCAGGTGATTGGCGAAGATTCTGCCAAGAAAGTTGATGAAGAAGGCAACATCGAAAGCGGCAGCAAAGGAAAAACCACGGCTGTTCGCGCTGGCGGCGGTGCCGCGCTGGGCGCGGTGATTGGCGCAGTTGCCGGAGGCGGAAAGGGCGCTGCCATTGGAGCGGCAATTGGCGGTGCCGCCGGTGCCGGTTCCACCTACATTCAAGGCAGCAACAAAGTGAAGTTGGACGCGGGAACAGAAATCGTAATTAGATCAACCCGCTAGTCTGAAGTCGGAATGCTGAAGGATGAATGATGAAGTCGCGTGAATTCATCGTTCATCTTTCTGCGTTTATCATTCCCAATGAACCTCGAACGTTATTCCCGCCAAATCCTTTTCCACGGTATAGGAAAGACAGGTCAAGAGCGGCTGGTTGCAAGCCACGCAGTCATTATTGGCTGTGGTGCGCTTGGCTCCATGCAAGCTGAGATGCTGGCGCGTGCTGGCGTTGGGAGGCTGCGGCTGATTGACCGCGACTTTATCGAAGAATCAAACCTGCACCGCCAGATCATGTTTGACGAAAGCGATGCCGCCGAACGACTGCCCAAAGCCGTTGCCGCAGCAAATCGCGTCGCTCGCATCAATTCCGAAGTTCAGGCCGAAGCGGTGGTCAAAGATGTCAACTATTCGAACATTGAAGAATTGATTCGCGACGCCGATGTTGTGCTGGACGGAACGGACAATTTCGAAGTTCGCTATCTATTGAATGATGCGGCGGTAAAGCTTGGCAAAGTTTGGATTTACGGTGCAGCAGTCGGTGCTTATGGCGTACAGATGACGATTCGTCCAGGCGAAACACCATGTTTGCGTTGCGTGTTTTCAGAAATGCCGCCGCCGGGAACTTCACCGACCTGCGATACGGCGGGAGTCATTTTACCGATCATCGCCACGATTGCTTCTTACCAAATTACAGAAACGATCAAGGTGCTGACTGGCCAGCTTGAAAAGCTGCACGGATCGTTGCTGCAATTCGATTTGTGGCAAAACACCTTTACGAAGCTGAAGATGCACGAACGGACCGCCGATTGTCCGGCTTGCCAACAAGGCAAGTTTGAATTTCTATCCGCGCGAGCGGGCCAGTTGGCGATTTCGCTGTGTGGACGCAATTCTGTACAAATTACGCCTGCCGCTGCCCATCAAATTGATTTGGCGGAATTGGCCGATCAACTGCGCGATGTTGGCGAAGTCAGTTACAATCGCTATTTACTGAAGCTGAAAACTGGCGAACACGAAATCACAGTGTTCACAGACGCGCGCAGCATCATCAAAGGCACGGATGATCCGGCTGTCGCCAGAACTCTTTACGCCAGATACATAGGAGCTTAAATCGTGACCGAAGTCGGAGTTATCAAAAACATCTTTCGCTATCCCGTAAAGTCCATGGCGGGTGAAACGCTGGAAAGCTGCTCGCTGGGTTGGCACGGACTGGAAGGCGACCGGCGATTCGCGTTTCGCCGAATGGAAGATTCCGGTGGGTTCCCTTGGTTGTCGGCTGGCCGCCTTCCTTCCTTGATCTGCCACCAACCGTTTGGGTCGAGCGAAAGTTCAGAGCAGCATTTGCCCACTCACGTTCGCACTCCCGAAGGCAAAGAATTGGAATTGCGCGGCGAAGAACTGCGGGCAGAAATTGCCCGTCTTTACGGAAAAGACGTTCAACTGATGCAACTCAATCATGGCATCTTTGACGAAGCGGCGGTGTCGTTGATTAGCCTGAACACGATTCAGGGTTTGGAAGTCGAGAGCGGAAAACCATTGGATATTCGCCGGTTTCGCCCCAATTTGGTTATTGAAACCAATTCCACGGAGCAGTTTTCCGAAGATCAATGGGTTGGCCGCAGCATTCAATTTGGATCGGACGGCGGCGCAGAAATCGGCATTACTTTGAGAGATGTTCGCTGCGCAATGATCAACCTTGACCCTGACACTGCCGAAAGCGACCCGATTGTTTTGAAATCTGTGGCTCGGCTGAACGAAGTTTGCGCAGGCGTGTATGCCACTGTGACCAAAATTGGCCTTGTGTCTGTTGGTCAAAAACTGTTTTTGAAATAATTCCGAAGGGCCTAGTTTTTGAATGCCGAAAACTGAAATTATCGTACCTGCTTCCACCTCAAACCTTGGCGCAAGCTTCGACACTTGCGGCCTCGCTTTGTCACTTTACTTGCGACTGGAAGTTGAACCGCTTGACAGCAAGTTCGAGCTTACGCCGACCGGAGAAGGCGCGGAAAAAGTTCCGCTCGACGAATCAAACCTGATGTTGCGTGCGGCGCTGTTTGCCGCCGAAGCTCGGCGTCAGAAATTGACCGGTGCCCGGATTCGCGTGGACAGCCAGATTCCGCTGGCGCGCGGACTTGGCAGCAGCAGTTCGGCAATCATCGCCGGGCTTTCAATTTACGAAGCCTTGAGCGGCGACAAGTTGGAACAAGCAGACTTTTTCGATTACGCGCTGAACTTCGAAGGTCACGGCGACAATCTGGCTCCGAGCACGCTTGGCGGTCTAGTCGTGGCCGTTGTCAAAGAGCGCACGGATTACGCGGGCAATGAACGTCGCTCCCTGCTGACCGTCAAACGCCACTGGCCGGAAGAAGTCAAAATCGTCATCTGCATTCCGGACTTTGAGATGGAAACCGCCAAGATGCGCGCTGTACTGCCGCAGATGACCACCCGGCACGATGCGATTTACAACCTGCAACGTGCGGCGCTGTTGCAAGCTGCGCTGGCCGAAAAACGCTTCGACCTGATCAATGAAAGTTTGCGAGATCGGCTGCATCAACCCTATCGCGCGCCGCTTGCTCCGGGCATTTCCGAAGTGCTGCACTTGAACGAAGAAGCGCACAAATTTCCGGGTTTGCTCGGCGTCGCCATCAGCGGAGCCGGTTCGACGATGATTGCCTTCGTCACCGACAACGGCGAAGCCATTGCCGCCGAAATGGTCCGCCGTATTGAATCCAAAGGCGCAAAAGCGCGTGCGCTGGAAGTCAGCGTAGACAATCTTGGGCGGCAAATGTCCTGACGCTTTATCAATTCATCCGGGAGAACAACTATACATGAATCCATTTGATTTATCGGGCCGCGTCGCCATCGTTACTGGGGGCAACGGAGGCATCGGGCTGGGAATGGCGCGCGGATTGGCGAATGCTGGCGCGGCGGTTGTCGTCGCCGGTCGCAACGCGGAGAAAAACGCTGCGGCCGTTGCTGAACTTGAATCGCTTGGCGCCAAAGCCGGCACCGTCGAAGTCAACGTGACCGACCAGGCTTCATGCCAGACGATGATCGCTTTTGCAGTAGAACGCTTCGGGCGGCTGGATATTTTGGTCAATAACGCAGGCACGAACATCCGCAAACAGCCGACAGAATACGAACTGGCCGAATGGCACGAAGTGCTGGATACCAATCTGACCAGCGCCTTCGTTTGTGCGCAAGCCGCTTACCCGGAAATGAAACGCGCGGGCGGAGGCAAAATCATCAACATCGGTTCGATGATGTCCATCTTCGGCGCTTCGTTCGCCGTGCCTTACGCCGCCAGCAAAGGTGGCATCGTTCAAATGACCAAAGGTTTGGCGACCGCCTGGGCCAAAGACAACATTCAGGTTAACGCCGTGCTGCCCGGCTGGATTGACACGGACTTGACGCGCCGAGCGCGTGAACAGGTAAAAGGACTTCACGAACGCGTACTGGAGCGCACTCCGGCTGGTCGCTGGGGAATTACCGAAGACTTCGCGGGCATCGCTGTTTTCCTTTCCAGCCCGGCTTCGGATTTCGTCACCGGCACTGCAATTCCAGTGGATGGCGGGTATTCTGTTCAAGGATAATTCAAAAGTCGGCGATCTGATGAGCTTGAGTGAGTGGACGCGAATTTATTGAGATGAAACGTCTCACAAAGCTTAAGGAGTAAGTGAGATTGTTAAGCGCAGTTTGCGTGAATTATCGAGGTAAGTCATGAGGTTCTTTAGGCTGATTTGTTTGAGCAGCTTGGTTATTGCGATTACTTCAATTGCTTTGGCGCAGCAAAAAACGGCTTCGCGTCAGAATAACGATGTTCGCATTTCAAAAGACCACCCAACCGTTTACATCTCTTTCGTGAAAAAGGCGCAAGCCGAACCACTTTACAACGCAGAAAGCAACGAACGGGTCTGGCTTAAATTTCAAAACAATACTCGATGAAAACTAAGACTAAAACTCGCGGGATCGGTTCCAAAAGAATATGGTCATGAACTTGAGTATGAAGTGAAAACGATTTCTGAACCTAGAGATTTGTTTATTGTTGGTTCAGTTCCACTTCAGCCTTTCCCTTCATTCCACCTGGGATAGATGTACCCAAGCGAGAGACTACTGAAGTTCAAAAGACCATCAAAAAAGAGGAGGAGTGTGAAAAGCTGGATTTCTTCTCCGGCGGGCACGTTTTTACAAGCACCGAGGTTCGGCCTGGTAAGTCTCTGACCTTTACCGTGCCGCTCGAGTATCTCTGCAAAAAGAATTACATCTGCGTCAATTTTGAATATGGATGGGAATCTGATTCAAGTGAGCCTGAACATAAGGTTTGTTTTTACGGTCATCAGATCCCAAAAGAGTCAAAGCTTTAATTGCAGTAAGTAACGCATTCATTGTTAATTCCAATGTCATCACTCACAAAAATTCCGGCAGGCGTTCAGTACTTCTTTGACGATGAAGTGCGGTTGCGGCGTTCGGTAGAAGCGCGCGCGATGCGGGTGTTCGCCGGATGGTCGTATGACGAAATCATCCTGCCGATGTTTGATTATCACGATCTGTTTGCGCGCGGAATGGGCGCAGAAAAGGCGGAGGCGACCTATCGGTTTGTGGATCGCGACGGAGCGTTGTTGGCTTTGCGGCCTGAGCTGACTTCGCTGGTGGCGCGAACGGTGGCGACTCGGTTTTTGAAGCGCGAGCGGCCGATTCGGCTCTGTTATTCTGGCGAAGTGTTTCGGTACGACGATCCGGCGGAACATGCTGCGCGCGAATTTCATCAGCTTGGCGTGGAACACATCGGCGAGCCGGACATTGTCGCGGACGTAGAAGTCTTGTTGGTTGCGGCAGAAGTGCTGACAGCGCTCGGCTTAAAGGATTTTCGCATTGCGCTTTCACACGTGGATTTTTTCAGCGGTGTGGCTGACTTTTTGAAGCTGGATGATGCCGGACGAGCGCTATTGCGGCAATTAATTGATCGGCGAAACAGTCTGGCATTGGCCGAATTTCTGCAAATTGCCGCGCCGCAAATTGAACAAAGTCGCCGAGACGAATTTTGCCGACTGACGCAGATAGCGGGAAAAGAAGACGCCATCGAACGCGCCCGCGAAATTCTGGTTAATGAAAAATCCCGCGCGGCTGTGGAGCATCTAGCGCAAATTTATTCCACGCTAACTGCATTGGGACTCGGCGACAATTTCGATATTGACCTCGGTGATACCGGAGTCCAAGAGTATTACACCGGCTTGGTTTTCAAAGTTTTTGCGCCTGGTCTGGGCGTCGAAGTCGGCAGCGGAGGTCGGTACGACAATTTGATCGCCAATTTCGGCCAATCGGAACCGGCAGTCGGCTTTTCCTTCGCGCTGGATGGATTGGTCAGTGCGATTGCCAAACGTTCCCAGGTGCAACACGAAGACGGTAAATCTGCTCAACTGATTGCCGTTAATGGCGATCTGGCTTCGGCGTTCCAGCAGGCGCGCGAACTCCGTCAGAAACAGAAGCAGGTAAGAATCAGTGCAAAGTAATCCCAACAAATTGACGATTGCGCTTTCCAAAGGCCGCATGCAGGATGATGCGTTGGCGCTATTTGCTCGCGCTGGAATCGTCGTTGAAGAAAGCGAACTGAATTCACGTCAACTGATCATCCATTCCGCCGATCGAAAGTACGCGTTCATTTTGGTCAAACCGGGTGACGTTCCTACCTATGTCGAATATGGCGTTGCTGACGCAGGCATTTGTGGCCGCGACGTGTTGTTGGAATCGCAAGCGGATGTTCACGAACCGCTGGATTTGAAATTTGGTTATTGTCGAATTGCCGTCGCGGGGAAACGAGAAGTTATTGGCCAAGATTACAATCTTCTGGCGACGGTTCGGGTCGCAACGAAATATCAGCGCATTGCTTCGGAGTACTTTCAGCAAAAAGGTGTTCCTATCGAAGTCATTCCGCTGTCAGGGTCGGTCGAACTGGCGCCACTGATTGGCTTGTCGGATCGAATTGTTGATTTGGTTGAAACCGGCCGCACGCTGAAAGAAAACGGCTTGGATGTGATCGAAGTTATCACCGAATCCACCGCCCGGCTGGTGGTTAATCGGGCCAGCTTTCACCTGAAACGTGTCGAAGTCGGAGAGCTGATTGCCAAATTGACTGAGGCTTTGTCGTCAGAGGTTTGAAAGATCAAAAGATTTTCTCCCCAAACATATGATTGAAATTATTAAACTAGAAAACACACGCCCTGAAGAAAGCGAAAAGCTCACACGTATCCTGAGCCGCAATGTTGGTTTGAATAACGAAATTATGCGGCGCACAGAGGCCATTATCCGTGATGTGACCACACGTGGAGACGCCGCAGTGGTTGAATGCACACAACGGTACGATAACGTCGTGCTGTCGGCGCAGACGATGCGGGTTGGCCGCGAACGCATCGAAGAATTGGCTGAAAAGGTTGATGCAGAGTTGATCGCCGCCATGCGCGAAGCCATTTCGAACATTCGTTATTACCACGAAAAACAAATGACCAAAGACTGGGAAGTCGAAATGGCCAACGGCGTGCGGCTGGGGCAACGCATTCGCCCGCTGCAAATTGTCGGGCTGTACGTTCCTGGCGGCACTGCGGCTTACCCTTCGACGGTAATGATGAATGCAATTCCGGCTCAGGTGGCCGGGGTCGAAAGAATCGTTGTTGTCACGCCGCCAGCGCAGTTCGCCCAAAATCCAGTGATCGCCGCCGTATTGAAAGAATTGGAACTGTTTGAAGTGTATCTGGTCGGTGGCGCGCAAGCAGTGGCCGCGCTGGCTTGCGGAACCGTGACAATTCCGCGTGTGGACAAGATTGTCGGGCCAGGCAATCAGTATGTGGCTGCGGCAAAGAAACTGGTGTACGGTGCGGTGGACATTGATTCCATTGCCGGGCCTAGCGAAATCGTTGTCATCGCCGACGACACGGCTCGCGCAGATTTTGTCGCCGCAGATATGCTGTCGCAAGCCGAACATTCCGAAGACGCCGCCGCAATTCTGGTCACAACCAGCGTCAGGCTGGCCGAAGCCGTCGCTGTCGAATTGGCGCATCAAACGGCAACACTTTCACGGCGACAAATTGTCCAACGTTCGCTGGTGGATTTCGGTGCTTTGATCATTGTGGATTCGCTGGATGACGCTTGCGATCTGGTCAACCGGTTGGCGCCGGAACACGTCGAAGTCATCACCGCTGATGCCGAAGCAACCGCCGCCAAAGTTCACAATGCCGGGGCGATTTTTATCGGGCCGTATTCGCCAGAATCCGTTGGCGATTATTTCGCCGGAACGAACCACGTGTTGCCCACCGGCGGAACAGCGCGCTTTTCGTCGGCGCTGGGCGTGTACGACTTCTTGAAACGCACCAGCGTCATCCGCTACACCAAGGAAGAATTGATGCGAACGGCGGCTTCGATTGAACGGCTGGCCTTGTCTGAAGGCTTCGACGCTCACGCGCGCGCTGCCACTATCCGCTACGAATAGCTTGTATGCCTTCACCACTAGAAAGAATCAAAGAAAACATTCGCACGATTAAAGCCTACACGCTCGACCCGCTGGAAGCGCCGATCAAAATCAACCAGAACGAAAATCCGTTCGGGATGCCTAAGGCGATCAAAGACGAAGTCTTGCGCCGTGCCAGCGAACACGATTGGGCGCGCTACCCGGAATTCATCCCGACGCGCTTGCTGGAAAAGCTGGCCGCGCATGTGGGCTGGAAAGCGGATGGCGTGATGGCGGGCAATGGTTCGAACGAGATGATTCAATCCGTCGTCAATTCCATTGTCGAAAAAGGCGTCAAAGTTGTCCTGCCCGAACCAACATTTTCAGTCTATCGCCAGGTGATTCAGGTTGCTGGTGGCGAAGTGATTTCGGTTCCGCTGAATGAAGATCTGACGTTCAACATTCCGCGCCTGGCTAGCAAGTTGGTTTCAAGCCATGCGGGTTTGGCGATTATCTGTTCTCCCAATAATCCAACCGGATGCACGATTTCGCCCCGTGATCTGGCTTCGCTGCTGCGAAATAGTAATGCAATCATCGTTGTAGATCAGGCGTATCTGGAATTTGGCAGCGACGATTTCATTCCCTTGTTGAGCGAGTATAAAAACCTCGTCATCCTGCGAACGTTTTCCAAAGCCATGGCCATGGGCGGATTGCGTGTTGGGTACTGCTTAGCCGCACCGGAACTGATTCAGGAGTTTAATAAGGCGAAGATGCCCTACAGTTTGAATTTCTTTTCGATGACTGCGGCGGAAGTGGCGCTGGAAAATATGCATTTGCTGCAACCTCTGGTTGAAAAGATGAGGGGCGAACAGGCCCGGCTTTATGCCGAGCTTCAAAAGTTTGATGGGCAATTGTTTCCTATGCCTTCGGCAGCCAATTTCTTCTGTATCAAAACGGCGATTCCGCCAAAAGAATTATTCGAAGCCTTGCATGCGCGCGGCATTTTGATTCGCAACGTCAGCAGCGCGCCGATGCTGGAAAATTACGTCCGCATTAGCGTCGGCACGCCGGAAGAAAACGACAAGCTGATTGCAGCGTTGAAGGAGATTTTGGCACTAAGATGAACCGCGAAGCTGAAATAAAACGCACGACGAAAGAAACCCACATCAGTCTGAAACTGAATCTGGATGGATCGGGAAAAGGTTCCATCAGCACGGGCGTGCCGTTTCTGGATCACATGCTTGATCTATTTGCGCGGCATGGACTATTCGATCTGGAGCTGAGCTGCAAAGGCGATTTGCAGGTTGACGATCATCATACGGTCGAAGACATTGCCATTTGTCTAGGGCAGGCTTTTGCCGAAGCTCTGGGCGACAAGAAGGGAATTGTTCGTTATGGTCACGCTTATGTGCCGATGGATGAAACTCTGGCGCGGGCGGTAGTTGATCTTTCGGGCCGTTACTTTCTGGTTTATCGGGTTGAAAACACGCGCGACAAAGTCGGCACATTTTCGGTCGAACTGGCTGAGCATTTCTGGCATTCATTCGCCGAACATTGCCGCTGCAATCTGCATATTGAAGTTTTGTATGGTCGCAACCAGCATCACATTATCGAAGCGGTCTTCAAGTCAGCGACGCGCGCTTTGTCACAAGCTGTCCGGCTGGATGATCGAATTCAGGGAGTTATGTCAACGAAAGGTATTATCTGATGAGCATTGCAATTATTGATTATGGTGTTGGAAATTTGCGAAGCGTTGAAAAGGCATTCACTTCCCAGGGCATTGACGCTGTTATTACCAGTGATGAAAAGGTCTTACGCTCAGCGGACAAACTGGTATTGCCTGGGGTTGGCGCCTTCAAGGCCTGCATGGATGGTTTGAAAGCTCACAGTTTTGACGAATTGGTTTTGGACACCGCCAAGGCTGGGAAGCCAATCATCGGTTTATGCGTTGGTTTGCAGATGATGTTTGACGAGGGCCATGAATTTGGTGTTCACAAAGGATTGGGCTTAATGCCGGGGCGTGTGGTTAGGTTCCCGGAAAAGTTACGCGTACCCCATATCGGCTGGAATCAAGTTGAGTTCAAACAGCAACACAAGGTGTTTGACGGATTGCCCAGCCAAACCTTCTTTTACTTTGTTCATTCCTTTTATGTCGAAACGTCTGATCCAAGGTGTGTGCTTGGAGAAACTGATTACGGCATGCTCTATGCTTCCATCTGCGGACGGGACAACATTGTCGGCGTTCAATTCCATCCGGAAAAAAGCCAAACAGCAGGATTAAAACTACTAAGAAATTTTGCTGAAATGTAGTCTGAAATATAAAGGTGGAAACAAGAATTGCGCTTTGGCCTCTTGTTCCCACCAGTCTTTTTTTCTGAGTGCAACTTGATCAGCGTTTCAGCCAGTCAAGGAGCTTTTCTTTTGTACTTTGTTGCTACACTACTGGTCGGCGCCCTTGAATGACGTTAAAGATGACAACGACCAGCGCAATAAGCAGCAGGATATGAATAAAACCGCCCATTGTGTACGAACTGACCATACCTAGCAGCCAAAGCACTAACAAAATTACAAAAATTGTCCACAGCATAAAGTTCTCCTATCTGGGGTAATCGGTATTGTTATTTCAGCGGCTCATCGCTGTGCCGCCAGCTTGTGTGTTTTCTAGCTGCCACTGACGATTGTTAGGTACTGCTGTGTGGCGAGCATCATTTGCTAAACGAGAAAATTGCGTTTTCAATTGCTCCAATTCCTTCTCATCCAGTTCTTCCGCGCCTAAAAGCTCATTCCGCGCATCTGTCATTACACGAATCAACTCATCAAGTTTGATCTGAAGCGCTTCTGTATCTCGGTTTTGAGTATGTTGAATCAAAAAGACCATTAAAAAGGTGATAATTGTCGTTCCGGTATTGATGATTAATTGCCACGTATCGCTAAAGCCAAACATTGGACCTGTTAACGCCCACACGATAATCACTGCTACAGCAGCAACTGTTGCTGATGGCTGGCCCATTTTGTGCGCTGCCCACTTTGCAAAGCGTGAGAACGCTGAATTTGATTGTTTATTTATCGCCATTTCTAAGCTCTCTATGTTCCCGATCGGGTCAGGCTATAAGTGGCCTGACCCGATCGCTTTACACAAACCTCACGAATCTGATAACTGCAAAGTCTATGCCTAGCGAAAGTGCTTATATCTGTAGTGATTCGCGTACAAATAGGTAAAAGCTTTAAGAAAGGCCAAGAAGGATTGTCTTAGAGTGATGCGGGCCGTTTCCGATGCATACAGCCTTGTTTACTGGCTTGATAATCATTGCTCAATCTTGTGGTCTTCGCTTTTCACTTTGTCCATCGCTTCGGGTTCCAACTCTTCAGCGTGACGGTTGAATTTTATAAAAATGCCCCAAGCCGCCAGCAACGCTGCTGCTGAAAGAGCAACTGTCGCTGCATTTGGCAGTTGAGCCGGGTCTTCATGTGCAAATTTGAACGCTGCAACCAAGGATTCAATTGAAAGCGAAACGATTAACACGACCAGAAATCGAGAGATGAATCGCCGTACACGGGTGGGCGCGCTAAGGTGTGCTTGTCGCTGCACTTCTTCTTCATAAATTGTCTGTCCCAATTCGAAGGCAGCCACGGCAATGGTCAGCAAGCCGATACATTCCAGAATTCCGTTAAGCCGCCCGCGCATTGTTGTTTCGATAAATGGGTTAATTCCATGCCATAACTCGATAGCTGAAAAGCCCACCAACGCCAAGCCGCAAGCGCCAAAAAAAATGGTAACCAGAATATATGAAACGGAAAAGAAGTTTTTCAGCATATTAGTCCAAAATGAAAAGAGGCGGTGTTCTACCGCCTCTTTTTCTGGATTCAAGTTATGAAAGATCTGGATGGCCGTTAGGCAGCTTTGTTAATTTTGAGCAGGTTTTTGACGCTCTTGACCCCTTCGGTCTCTTTCGCCACGCGCTCGGCTTCCACCTTTTCTTCACTGGTTGTAACCGTACCTCGCAACACTACCGCGTTGTTGACCACATCTACATTGATCTTCCGCTCTGGCGTGTCGGGGTTTGCGATTAGCTTGCTAACGATCTTGGTATGAATCCAGGCATCGTCCAGCGAATCGCCGACCTTCTCACCATACCCGGTGGCGCGCTCTCTTTCTTTGGTTGCCATTTCATCCGTATAATCAGCTCGCGTCAATTCACGAGGTTTCACATCAATTTTGTCGGTAATAATCAGCCCGGCATGAGCAGAGCGAGCCAGATCTACAGCCCGGGTGCGCAAAGCTTGCGTTTCGACTGTGCCTGACAGCGTTGCCGTATTGTCATCGCCATCAGCGCTAACTCCAATGTCCGCTGCTTTCAATTGAGCATCAGAATCCAGCTTTGTTTTAATGGCGTTTTTCAAATCAGAATCGCTAATTTTCGGTTGTCCTGCGCCGGAAGTTGTTGCGTTATTGGTTGCATTATCACAAGCAGCCATTCCCAGCGCTAGTGCAAAGAGAAGCGATCCGGCACGTATGATTTTGAACATTGTCTCCCTCCTTATATGTAAAGGAAATTGTGAAGCCCGATCAGTAGGATCGGGCTTCACACCTGGTTTTGTTATTTGCGGTCAATCTCTTTCTTGACATTGTCCACTAGTTTTCCTGCTTTGCGTTGTACTTTTCCTGCAGCTTCTTGCAGATTGCCTTCAACGCGCTCGAATTCTCCTTCTTCTTCCAGTGTGTCGTTGCCTGTCCACTCACCCACTTTATCTTTAATTCCGCCTTTGACTTGTTTGCCTTTGCCTTCCAACTCATTCTTATTCCACATATAAAGCTCCTTATCAGGTTTAGACCACGGTTAAAGATCCAGCCCTTCTATCCGTAGGGTTCAACCAATGGTTGAAATTATCCAAACCTTTAATAGTAGATGCTGGTACAAATTGACTACATCTCGGGATAACCCGATGCAATTTATGTTAGCTAAGACAGCAAGCAGGGTGCCAGTTGAACAAATGGTAAGTAACTTGAATTATTGTAAGAATTGCGGTGCTTTAACTGTCATAAACGCCTGTACGTTTATGGTGCGATGCAGCTAGAAAGTACAGAAAGTCGTATAGGATAAGTGCATACAATAAACGGCGTTACTACATTAACGCTAGATAGTTACAGAGAGTTAGGCAAGATAACAGGGCGGGATTAAGGAAAGGATGGCGCAGGCGAAGGTTAGACCGAAAAGGTGGAAAGAGTTATTAAACACTTTCTCCACCCTCTGGGCCATAGAACATTACCCAGACAGCGAAATCTTCGCTGAAACCTTCAAAGTGGTGCGGGCTGTTGACTGGTGCGAAAATCAAATCTCCGATTTCCGCTTTGTATCGAGTCTGACCATTGCAGAAAACGCCAGTGCCGCGCGCGACCACGTAAATCTCATCACGCGTATGCGGTGTTTGCGGATCCACAAGTTCGCCATTGACTCCGCGCGGGATGTAGAGTTTGACTTGCAGCGTGCCGTGTTCGAAAAGCGCAACCGATCTAGCCGGAGCGGCCTTGACCAGCCGCTCAAATGCCAGGGCAATCGCATTTTAAGAGCGAAGCACTTTGAGCAAATACTTTTCATCAAGAGCTGCTTTGAGCCGTTTGACGTTGACACCTCGTTTGTCCGACTTTTCGCGACGAAGCAGGTTCATTGCCAGGCGGCGCAGGGTGCTCATATTTTCTGCGGCATTGCCGATTCGAATGCGGCAGTCATCTTCGCGCAGGACCACATCCAGTACCCAATGGCAGGAATTTTCAATTCCCCAGTGAGTGCGCACAGCGGTTCCAAAGGTTTTTGCCTCGACGGGCAAGCTGCTCAAGTAATAGCGCAATTCGGTTGTCGCTTTGCCGTTGATTTCGCGCGTCGCCTCAACCAGACCGACGCTGCTGAGGTCTTGCCAGAGTTCTTTTTCCGGCAGGAAGTCCGGGGCGCTGGCTTGCCAATACTTTCGTGTTTCAATGCGACCGTGTTCTTTGTCAATCGTCTGATGAGTGCTGATGGCAAACCCGACAGTTCGGTCTTCGCGGACAGAGGTCAGATATTCTTCAACCCCTTCGTACAGATGCTTCTGGTTCTTTTTCAGCGCCACCACATAGTTGGCTTTTTGCTGGCGAATTTTGGCAACGGTCGCTTTTTGGCAATGCGCCGCATCAACCGTCACCGTGCAACCTTCAACGTTGAGCAGATCGAGCATCTGCGGCACAGTCGTGATTTCGTTGGTGCCTTCGGCGACTTTGATTTGTCCCAAGGTCAGGCGTTGAGAAGCGGCCCAGGCACTGACGATCTCAATCGCGCCTTGTTCACTGGCTCGATCGTGGGAACGACGCAATGTCTTGCCGTCAATCGGGATGACCTCTCCAACGCCGAGTTCGACATTGGAACTGACCCACTTGAGCAAACATTGTGCGAACTGTTTAGGGTCAATCAGGCTCAAGACACGCCCGAAAGTGTCGTGCGAAGGAATCCCATGAGGCAATTCCAGAAATCGCTTTAACCATTCAAACTTCGCCTCTCCAAAGGCTTCCATTTCCGTTGGGCCCTGTCCGCCCGTGATGACAGTGCATAAGGCGATGACAATAATTTCGATCAATTTGTGCCTCCGGCACCGTTCGATCCTCGGATCGGAGACATCTGAAAAACATTCAATCAACGCGGCAATTGTTCCCGCTGGTAGATTGGTAGACATTGAAAAACTCCTTGAAGTTAGGCTTCGAGGACATTTTTCCTAATTCAGCGAATCTGTAAATGTTAACAGCCTGGATAATGCGATTGCCCTGGCTCAAATGCTTCAGCCAAACCGATATGCGCCCATTCGCCACGGATTTCTGCCGATGTGCCATCAATGATGTTTGCCATGGTTTATCTCAAGCCAGATACCGATCGCGCAGAATTTCCTGATGATACAGTTCGTGCCCGGCAATAATGTAAGCCAATGCGCGTGCGCTAACGGGATTGTTGCTGGCTGTGCCGACTTGTTTCCAAGCGGCGTCGCTCAGGTTCCGGAACAAGTACAGGTTCGATTTGCGAACAGATTCAAATTCGTCGGCCAAGTCCGCCACAGTGCGGTTCGACCAGTCTCCGCCAGCGATAAAATCGTCCTGCTCGAATCCTGGCAGAGCAGTTTTGTCGCCGCGAGCAATTCGCAAAGCCCGGTAAGCCATTATCCGTTCGGTATCAATGACGTGAGCCATCATTTCTTTGGTTGTCCATTTGCCGGGCGCGTACCGGTGCTCGGCTTTGTCTGCCGGAACAGCTCGCCAGGCGGAAAGCGTGTCGCCGAGCTGTTTGGTCAGCGTGCCAACAATATCCCCGTCCGGAACGAGCGAAACGTATTTGCCGTAATAAGCTGCATATTCTGTCTCTTGTGGTTTGGTCATAAGTTTCTCCTGTTTGATTCTTATTACATCGCTTCACGCAGACGACGAATTTGACTGGCGTGATCGTGTGCGTGAGCAGCGTAATTTTTCAGCCAGATTTCCGTACCGTATGCGCCGCTTTCGCTGTGAGTGCCTTTGCGCTGCCAATCCTCTTCGGACATACGTTCCAGCAATTGAACTGTTGTTGCTCGCGCCGCGCGAAAGGCTTCCATTGCAGGCGCAATATCGCGAACGTTGTAAGTCAGCCGCGTGGCGTACAAAGCTTCATCGTAGCCATAAATGACCGGATTCTCTTCCACCAGCAACCGGCGCAATCGAATCGCGCTGGTCATTTCGCTGTCGGCCAAATGGTGGACGATTTCGGCCGCGCTCCACTTGCCGGGACGCGGATGCGCGGTCAAGGTTTCAGCCGTGAAGCCTTCCAGCGCCCGCACCACTTCGTTGTAGCCGTCGGCGTAGCGGTTAATTAGCTTCTGTCTTTCTGCTTGCGTCATTGCGAATGTTCCTTTCGATCAAGTGTTGTTCGATAAAACTTGTTGCCGCGTTCGGTTGAGAAGTTCAACCAGTCCGTCCACTTCCTTTTCGGTTGTACGGTAACTGGTGATTCCGGCGCGAATCACAGGCGTAGCTTGCTGGCCGATACGCGCGACGGAGATCCACGCTTCGCCGGATCGAAGGATGGTGCTGACAACGGCTTCGATAAAATCAGCCGAAGAGTTCTTCTCATCCACAAAACAAATCACAGGCAGCGGTGTGCGGTTGACGATCCGCCAGCCAGATTCCGCCAAGCCTTGCCGCAACCTATCGCCCAGCTCAATCTGCTTACCAATAACCTCAGCGTAACCATCCCAACCAGCGACCAACAAGGACATAAACACCTTCAGCCCGATGAAGCGTCGCGACCATTGAATCGAATGCGTGTAGGGATCAATGACGTCTAGCCCGGCAGCATCGCGCGGCATGTAGCCCGTAGCCACACCAAACGTCTGTTTCAGAATTTCGCTGTGCCGAGTCAAATAAACTCCTGCGCCCATTGGGGCCGACAGCCATTTGTGCGCGTCAAAGGTAATCGAATCGGCAAGCTCAATTCCTGTCAGCGCCGCTTCCCGCAACAACGGCACAAAAGCCGCTCCTCCGCCCCAGGCCGCGTCCACGTGAAACCACATCTTTTCGGCTTCAGCGATTTCGGCCAGTTCAATTAATGGATCCACCACGCCTGTGCTGGTGGCTCCGGCTGTGCCGACAATCATTAATGGGTAAAAACCGGCAGATTTGTCGGCAGCAATTTGTTCAGAAAGCTTCGCCAAATCCATTCGTAAGCTTTCAGCCAGCGGAATTTCACGAACCGCTTCGGTTCCGATTCCAGACATCTTGGCGGCTTTCAGAAACGAATGATGGCCCTGCGAGGAAATGTAAAAGACTGGTTGCGCAGACAAAGCGCGCGCGCCGCCTTCGTTGAATTCCGGAAACGCATTTGTCAGCGCAGTCAGCAGCGCTGTGTGATTCGCTTCCGAACCCCCAGAGCAAAACGTTCCGTCCATTTTCGCCGGGTCATAGCCAAATCGCTGGCCGAAAGCTCTTAGCAGATGGTTTTCGACTTCGATTGGAAACGGGCTATGACTCCACGCGGCAAGTTGCGGATTGAAGGCCGCGACCAACGCGTCGGCGACGATACCCATTGTCGTAGCTGCCGGATTGAACAATCCGAAATAGCGCGGATGGCCGTTGTGAACCAGATGCTCCCACAATTGGCCGGAAACGAAATCAACAGCTTCCAGCGCGTTTACGGGCTTGGCGAAATCGCAGACAGCCAGCGTTGAGCGAATTGTTTCAACATCCAGCAGCGGCGCAGCGCGAGCGGTTTCAATTTCCGTCAGGTATTTTTCAATGGTTTCGGTTACGTGCGGCCACAATGCCGCACGCGTCTGATCGTCTAACATCAACACGATAAAACTCCAATGCTCATTGGTTCAATGCTGAACCCAAATAGCTGATGGTTACAGTCCCAGGATATTTTCTTTTTGGATTGGTCGCGACAAAGTCTTGCACGGTTTGCCGCAAACCGAAAAGCTGTTTTGCAAATACACCATGCGTTTTTTTGGAGTATTTGCGGAACTGTTCCGTCGCCCAGTTGTCTGGTTTGTAAACCACTACAATGAATTTGAGCATTGAGGACGAAATCAATCAGGTTCGTTTGTAGTTGCGCACGTAATCCGGCAATTCCATTCCTTCGGCAAGCAGGGAATCCTTGATCGGTTCACCGGGCATCAGCCGCAATGGCAATTGACCCGCCCAAACCGGAATCGCCATATCTTCTTCATCGTCTTTTGGATCGCCAGTGCGAACCTTGGCGGAAACTTCCTCCAGCGGCACTGCCAGCACGGTCGTCGCCTTCAGTTCCTGGGCATTCGGTGAGCGGACTTCCGCCCATCGCCCAGGAACAATGTGCTCAGTGATGGCTGCCAACGCTGCCATCTTGCTCGGTTCGTCTTCGACAAGTTCTGCCTGGCCAAAGACGACCACTGAGCGGTAGTTGACTGAGTGATGAAAAGCAGAACGCGCCAGCACCAATCCGTCAATCAACGTGACGGTAATGCAAACCGGAATCTTGCCGCTAAGCGAACGCATCATTCGGCTAGCCGCTGAACCGTGAACGTAAAGCGTGTCGCCGATGCGGCCAAAACTGGTTGGAATCACAAACGGCTGGCCATCAACGACAAAGCCCACGTGACAAACCAGCGCTTCGTCCAGAATTTGGTAAACGGTTTCGCGGTCGAATTCGCCACGTTGCGGCAATCGCTTCAAGGTTGTTTTTGGAGTTGGGATAAATTGGCTCATGTTTTCAAAACTCTATGTTGTTTTATCGAGCGTTTTTCCACGCTTCGGATACGGCTCTGCCTTTTTTCAGATCATCAACAACCAGAATCAGTTGGTTTTGATGATCGCTATAAATGACTTCGATGTTGACACCTGCTTCCGCCATCAGCCGCGAAATCTTGCCTAACTGCCCAGGTTGATCTTGCTTGAGCCGTTGGACAAGAACTTCTCGATCTTCAAGCACTTCAATTCCTGCAGCTTCAAGTGCTTTGCGCGCCGCAGCGGAATCTTCGAACAGAAAATGCGCGATGCCTTTGCCGTCGAATACGAAGCCGCCGCCACCTTCAACGCTGACGCTTACTTTTCCCAAGGCTTCTCCCATTTCGGCCAGCGCGCCAGGACGATTTTCCAATCGAATCGCCAGATCTCTCATATCGTTCCTTTTATTCCCTGTAGTTTATGACGCAAAAACAGGCTCGCATCGAACATCAGTTTTCACCGAGTTTGCGATGAAGCATTCTTCGTGAGCTTTTTCGTGCAGTGATTGAATTTCTGTTTCCGCAGGCAATCGGCTACCAGAGAAAATCACCTTGGGCCGCAAGGTCACGCGTGTCATTGCCAATCGGCCGGAAGCGTCTTTTTCCATTACGCCAATCGCATCATCGCCATAATCGTCAACGCAAAATCCATGTTTGGCGGCGATGGAAAGAAACCAAAGCATGTGACAGCTTGAAAGCGACGCAACAAATGCTTCTTCAGGATCAACCGCGTTGGCATTGGAATAAGGCAGTGGCACAACGTGAGGCGACGAAGACGCGGGAACTTGTGTGCCACCGTCGAACATCCAGACGTGACCGCGACTGTAACGATTGTCGGTGAATCGTTGTTCTCCGCGTTCCCAATGAACCGTGACTTTGTACTCTTCCATGCTTTCGTCGCGTTCCTTTCAATGGTTTCGAAGCTCATTGATACTATTGAAAGTGGACTTGTCCAATAGCCAATTTTATGTTGAGATGCCAGTCCACTTATGGAGCTTGTAATCACACTCGATAATCGTTCTTCAGAACCCTTACACCGGCAGCTTTACGAAGAATTGCGGCGGGCAATTCTGACTTGCCGGTTAAGGCCCGGCGAGCGTGTGCCTTCGACGCGCGCGCTGGCGCTTTCCCTCGGGGTTTCGCGCGCAACGGTGACGCTGGGTTATGAACAGTTGATTGCCGAAGGGTATCTGGAAGCGGTAATTGGCTCTGGCACAAGGGTTTGCGTTCAATTGCCGGATGAGATGCTGAAGACTGCGCCAGTCAATACAACGAGCTTTTCGGTTTCAATTGAAAGGCCATCGCCCTCAGCCAAACTGTCCAGGTATGGAAAAAGTCTGGACAATTCCCAGTTATTGGAAGCCGTCGAGCCGGATTTGCCCATCAACTTCAAAACCGGCCGGCCCGCCCTGGAAGAATTTCCAATGACCGAATGGCGGCGTTTGCTGCTACGCCATTGCCGATCAGATAAAGCTGGATTGCTTGATTACGCGATGAATTTGAAAGGCGAGCCAAAATTACGCCAGGCAATCAGCAGTTATCTCGGCCGTTCGCGCGCTGTCAATTGTTCGACGGAACAGATCATCATTATCAATGGCTCCCAACAGGCAATTGATCTGATTACCAAACTGTTGATTGATCGCAATGACCCTGTCGCGGTTGAAGACCCGGGCTATTTGGGAGCACGCAGGGCGTTTGTGGCGCAGGGCGCGCAATTGTTGACGGTTCCGGTGGATGAAAACGGAATTATTGTCGAAAAGCTGGCCGCGAAATCGGCCGACAAAGCCAAATTGATTTATGTCACGCCTTCGCATCAATTTCCGACTGGCGCGGTTTTGCCATTGAATCGGCGGTTGGAGTTATTGAAGTGGGCTGAACGCACTGGGGCGATGATTATCGAAGACGATTACGACAGCGAATTCCGCTACGGCGGCCACCCGATTCCTGCGCTGCAAGGATTGTCGGATGGCAGTAATGTGATTTATGTCGGAACGTTTTCAAAAGTGTTTTTTCCCGCTTTACGCATTGGCTATCTGGTTGTGCCGGAGTCATTAACGCGAGTTTTCACACGTGCCCGATGGATTGCCGACCGTCAGACCCCAACGCTGGAACAGCTTGCGTTGGCTGATTTTATCGTCGAAGGCCACCTGGAACGTCACCTGCGGCGGATGCGTACGCTTTACGACAAGCGCCGTCGCGCTTTGGTGCGTAACCTCAAATTGCATTTTGAAGACCAAGTGGAAATTGTCGGCGAAAATGCCGGGATGCATTTGATGATCAGGTTGCGAACTGAATTCAGCGATGAAGAGGTTAGGCGGCGAGCAGCGCAAAGCGGAGTCGGCCTTGTTAGCGCGCAAATTTACTATTTACACGAATCGAATTCCGGCGAATTTGTGCTGGGGTATGCGGGCTTGAGCGAGCGAAAGATTCAAGAGGGAATTCGGCGTCTGGCAAAAGCTTTGCGATAAATCCATAAAAAGCTTGCCTGAAAAAGTAAATTGAGTAGTATTTGTCGCGCTGTCGCTGCATTCGCGATTGCAATCCAAATCAACTAGCAAAACGAATTCAATCAAACAGAGAAAAACCAGGTCTAATTTAGCTAGGCGACCGCTGGTAACAATTGCTTCTGACGATTCAGAAAGCCAAGAACGTAAGGTTCGTGAGCGTGAAAAACCAAACACCTCCCACATTGATTTCACCTGCATGATTATCATCCCAGCCATTGATTTGCGTGGCGGGCGCTGCGTCCGACTTACTCAGGGACAAGCCTCCGCTGAAACCGTTTACTCCGAAAATCCGGTCGTGATCGCCAAACGATGGTATGACGAAGGCGCAGAAATGCTGCACGTCGTCAATTTGGACGCCGCGCTTGGCCAAGACGACACTGCAAATATAAAAGCGCTTGAACGCATTTTGTACGAAGTGAACATTCCGGTTCAGTTCGGCGGAGGCGTGCGGACGAAAGAAGACGTTCACCGGTTGGACGACATGGATGTAACGCGCATCGTCATCGGCACGACGGCCATTGAAAACCCTGTGTTGCTGGAACACATTGTCGAAGAATTCGGTTCGGCCATTGTCGTCGGCATTGATGCCCGCGACGGCATTGTCGCGTTGCGCGGCTGGGAAAAGATGTCAAATATGAAAGCCGTGGACCTGGCCTTGAAAGTCGCCGAAAAAGGGGTCGAGCGTATCGTGTACACGGACATCGCCCGCGACGGAATGTTGACCGGCCTGAACATCGAAGCCACACGCGAAATCGCTGAAGCCAGTGGACTTCACGTCACTGCTTCCGGCGGCGTCGCCTCGCTGGATGACATTTATGCTTTGAAAGAAATCCAGCAATACGGTGTTGACAGCGTCATTGTCGGCAAAGCGCTTTACGAAGGTGTCTTCACCTTGGAAGATGCGCTTGATGCCGCCGAAGGCGAGGACGAAGGCGACTGATTCCCCTTCGTCCTCTTCGATTCTTGGAGCCCCATGTTCCGGTGACTTATTTACCGCCCAGTCTATAAACGTTGTGTGTTGCCGGCCAAGCTTTCCTTACGACTAGCAGGCAATTCGCTAGAAAGCTTCAGCCGGTGTTGCTCGTAACCCCTCAACTCTCATGTGCGCCTTTCACTGGGCGGTGACTCTTACCCACACGCGTCACCTTCAGCGCAATTACATCATTACCAACCTCAGACTTTGGTCTTAACCCATAGCTTGTCGCGATTTCTATCGGGCGAGCCCGGCCAAGCTTCAAGCCCGCCAACTACAGGAGCATGGTATGACAGGAAAATCGAAATGTTACGCGCTCGCCTTCGGCCTCTTATTGTGCGCAGCGGCTTTAGGTTTGGGGCAGTGGCGCGCGCAAGCAAGCAGGCGCAATCGCCCATCCACGCCATTCAATGCGCAGGGCCGTAGCAGGCCCGCGTCAGCGGCAACTTTGCCATTCGCAATTGCCGCGACAATCATCGTAAATCACAATGGCGATATGGCAGTCGGCGGCGACGGCAAATGTACGCTTCGCGAAGCGATTACCAATGCTAATACCAACTCGCAGCTGGCCAACTCTATCGCGGGCGATTGCGCGGCAGGTATGGCCGGGCTGGACAACATTCAGTTCAATATCGGGTCAGGCACACCTTCCATCGCCATCGCTGGATTGGCCCTGCCGACCATTACCGAGCCAATCATTATTAATGGCAACACGGGCGGAGCGGCGCGCGTTGAGCTAAACGGCGCGGGAGCTGGTGGGAACGCTGCCGGGCTGTTGATCACAGCGGGTGGCTCGACAATCAATGCACTCGTCGTCAATCGCTTTGCCCATAGCGGAATCGAACTTACAACCGGCGGCGGGAACATTATCCAGAACAGTTATATTGGCACGGACGCCGCTGGCACGACCGATTTGGGCAACACGCTCAACGGAGTAATCATTTCCAATTCATCCAACAACATAATTGGCGGAATAGCGGCGGGGGCGGGTAATGTTATCTCCGGAAACGGCAACGATGGTGTCCTCATCATGCGCATTGTCAATATTATCGCCCAGGTCGAGGGCAATGTGGTTGCGGGCAACTTCATAGGCACTGATGTTAGTGGCACGATTGCCCTGGGCAATTCAGGCAACGGCGTATCCATATCCAGCGCCGTGAACAACATTATTGGCGGGACGTCAGTTGGCGCAGGCAATCTGATCTCCAGCAATAAAGGCTACGGCGTGAATATCAGCGGCATCTTCACAACGGGCAATCAGATCTTGGGCAATTATATCGGCACAGATGTTACTGGCAGCGCCGCTTTGGGCAACACGCTTGATGGCGTGAGTGTTCAGCTTTGCACCGACAACATTATTGGCGGAACGCTGGCCGGTGCGCGTAACCTCATTTCGGGCAATAGTGGCTGTGGCGTATACATCAGCGGGCTCTTCTCGATCGGCAATCAAGTCTTGGGGAATTACATCGGCACCGACGCTAGCGGCACGGCCGCTTTGGGCAATGCTCTCGATGGAGTAATGATTGAGGACGCCACATCCAGCATCATCGGCGGGACGGCTCCAGGGGCTCGCAACCTCATCTCCGGCAATCGTGGTCACGGTGTGGATATCACGAACGCGAGGAGCAATCAGGTCTTGGGTAATTATATTGGCACAAATGTCACGGGCACCGCCGCTTTGGGGAACACACTCGATGGCGTAAGGATTCAGTTCACCAGCAATAACATCATCGGCGGAACAATACCTGGTGCGCGTAACCTCATCTCGGGCAATAACGGAAACGGCGTGCTCATCGCTGACATCTCCACAATGGGCAATCAGGTCTTGGGCAACTATATCGGCACCGATGCTAGCGGCATGACCGCTTTGGGCAATTCTAAAGATGGCGTGGTTATTGGCAGTACACCCAACATCGTCGGCGCCGGACCCAATATCATTGGCGGGAGCAATATCATCGGCGGGGCGGCCGCTGCAGGCAACCTCATCTCTGGCAATGGTGGCAATGGCGTTGCTATCGGCAGTGTATTCACAATCGGCAATCAGGTCTTGGGAAATTTTATCGGCACGGATGTTACAGGCACATTTCACCTGGGCAATAACCAAAACGGCGTGTTCATCTTTGACTCGTCAAACAACGCCGTCGGCGGTACGATGACTGGCGAGCACAATCTCATCTCCGGTAATGACGCAAGAGGGGTATACATCTCTGGTAGCAACGTGGTGCGCAATCGGGTGCTCGGCAATTCTATTTTCGGCAACTCACAACTCGGCATTGATCTGGGTTTGTCTGGCGTGACGCCAAACGACGCAGATGATCCTGATCCCGGTCCGAACAATTTGCAAAACTTTCCCCTCCTGAGTCTTGTTGGCAGTAGCAATGGCCAAACCAACATTCAAGGCAGGCTCAACAGCCTGGCCGACAGTTCGTTCCGCATAGAGTTCTTTTCGAACGATCTCTGCGATCCGTCGGGTAACGGCGAAGGCCAAACCTTCATCGGCTTCCAGAATGTGACCACAATCGGAAATGACGCCCAGATTAATGCAACGTTACCGGTTGCCGTCGCCGCAGGGAAGTTCATTACCGCTACAGCCACACGCTTGGATAGCGAAAACAATCCAATTGAGACTTCTGAATTCTCAGCGTGCATCGTCACGTTAAGCCAGCCGTCATTGGTCGTCACATTGCAACCACCGGCGGGATGTAGGGGGGCGGGAAACGTCGTGGGTGTCACTGCGTCAATCACCAATCCGAACCCGGTGGCCCAACAGGCGAGCTTCACGACGACATTGCCGGAGCAGGTATTTGCCTCGACAAGCACCTGCACGGCCACAGTCGGCACCTGCACTGTCATCAACGGCGGAACCGTAACGTGGTTGGGTACGCTCGCGCCGAATCAGGGCGTGACGATCAGCTTCTCTGTGCAACTCGGCGATGTGACGACGGGTATGCAGTTGTGCTTGAACTCGGAAGCGAGTTTTGGCCGAGCCGGGACGACGACTCAGCAAGCGTGCCTGACTGTGAACTGTCCTTCGGTCGGACCGGGCTTGACCTTCCCTGCGGCTTCCGAAACCAGTGATCAGAATGCAGGTTCGGTGTTGATTTACAACATCTACACGTCAGGTGCGACTAGCGGAAACACACAGAACACGCGGATCAATATTACGAACACGCATTTGACGTTGTCGTCGTTTGTCCACTTGTTCTTTGTAGCGGAAGGCTGCGCGGTGGCCGATAGCTACATCTGTCTGACGGGCAATCAGACGGCTTCCTTCCTGGCCTCGGATCTCGATCCGGGAATGACCGGTTACATCGTGGCTGTTGCAGTGAACCAGATTGGCTGCCCGACCAGCTTTAACTATCTGATCGGCGACGAGTACGTGAAGTTCACCAGCGGGCACGCGGCGAACCTCGGCGCAATTGCCTTCTCGCAATTGGCTGGCGGCCTACCCGCATGCGACGGCACCTCGAATACCGCGATGATCAACTTTGACGGCATCAGCTACAACCGGACTCCGGCGACGCTGGGGCTCGATAATGTTGGCTCCAGAGCCGACGGCAACGACACCTTGCTGATCGTTAACCGCATCGGAGGAAACTTGGGAATCGGGGCTTCGACGCTTGGAACGCTCTTCGGCATCTTCTACGACGACGCCGAAAACGCGCTGAGCTTCTCGGTGACCGGAAGTTGCCAGTTACGAAGCTCGATCACCAACAACTTCCCGCGCATCACGCCCAGGTTTGAGACCTTTGTTCCTGCCGGAAGAACCGGGTGGCTGAAGATCTTCAACCAGACGGGAGCAGTCGGCATCACGGGCGCGGCGATCAACTTCAACCCGAACGCGTCAAGTTCGGCAGGGGCTTTCAACCAGGGGCACAACCTGCATCACCTGACGCTGAGAAGTGCCGAAACCTACATCATCCCGGTCTTTCCACCGAGCTGTTAAAGGCGGCGCAGACGGGGTCTAAACGAGGGCTGGGCTTTCGGTAGCGCAGCCCTCACTTTTTTACGCGGCTTGAACTCTCAGCCGCGTTCGTGCTATTTGGTTCGGCCTTTGCAAATGCCGGTTACGTTTTCTGTGCGAATCCACGCACGGTTCAACGGCAACAAAGTGCATCGGAATAATCGTTATGTCTAAATCACTTGTCATAGTCGAATCGCCTTCAAAGGCGAAAACGATCAATAAATATCTGGGGAAGGATTTCAAGGTTTTGGCTTCGGTCGGCCACGTCAAAGATTTGCCGAAGAAAGGCTTGGGAGTTGATGTCGAAAATGATTTCGAGCCAACTTACGAAGTCATGCCCGGCAAGGAAAAGGTCGTCCGCGAAATCAAAGACGCTGCCAAAGACGCTGAAGAAGTCTTTATCGCAACCGACCCGGACCGTGAAGGCGAGGCTATCGGTTACCATCTGGCTGAAATCATCAAAAGCGCTCGCGGCAATTCCAAAAAGCCTGTCTTCCGCGTGATGTTCAACGAAATCACCAAGAACGCGGTCAAGGAAGCGTTCAACCACGCAGGTCAAATCAATAACGATCTGGTGGACGCGCAACAGGCGCGCCGCGTGCTGGATCGGCTGGTGGGGTACAAAGTCAGCCCGCTATTGTGGGACAAGGTTCGCCGCGGGCTTTCCGCCGGTCGCGTGCAAACTGTTGCCGTTCGTTTGGTTGTCGAACGGGAACGCGAAATTCAGGCGTTCGTCAAAACCGAATACTGGTCCATCATCGCCAATTTGGCCGCGCAACTGCCGCCGAATTTTGATGCGCGTCTTTATAAAGTTGATGCGCTGACGGTCAAAACGTCCGGTTTCGATGAAGGAGTCAAAAAGAACGAATTTCATATTAAAGATGAAACGACCGCCAAAGGCATTCTGGACGAACTGAATGGTGCCAAGTACATCGTCAGTGACGTCACCACCAAAGAGAAAAAGCGCAATCCCGTCCCACCGTTCATCACTTCCAAACTGCAACAGGAAGCTTCGCGCAAGCTGCGGTTTTCAGCCAAGCGCACAATGCAGATCGCGCAAAAGCTGTACGAAGGAAAAGACATCGGCAGCGAAGGCACAGTCGGTTTGATCACGTATATGCGAACCGACTCGACGCGCGTGGCCGACAGCGCGCTTGGCGAAGTTCGCGATTTCATCGGCGGGCATTTCGGCCAGAACTATTTGCCGGAAAAAGCGATTTTTTACCGCTCGAAAAAAGACGCGCAGGACGCGCACGAAGCCATACGCCCGACTTCTGCCGACCGCACGCCGGACAAGGTCGCAGCGTATCTGGAAAAAGACGAACTGGCGTTGTACCGCCTGATCTGGCAGCGCTTCGTCGCTTCGCAAATGATGCCTGCAATCTTCGATCAAACGACGATTGATATTTCGGCGGGCGAAAAATACCTGTTTCGCGCGACTGGATCGGTTATCAAATTCGATGGCTTTCTGGCCGTTTATGAGGAAGGTAAAGACGAAAAAGACGACGAAGACGATGAACGTGCCGCCAAATTGCCAAAGGTCGAAAAAGGCGAGAACTTGACCTTGAACTCGCTGACGCCCAACCAGCATTTCACCGATCCGCCTCCGCGTTACACAGAAGCTACCTTGGTGAAAGCGTTGGAAGAGAAGGGAATTGGCCGGCCTTCTACTTATGCTTCGATCATGTCCGTGATTCAGGATCGTGAATACGTTCAGAAGCTGGAAAACAAATTCTCTCCGACGGAGCTTGGTACTTTGGTCAACGATCTGCTGATCGAAAGTTTCAAGGATTTGTTTGCAGTCGAATACACCGCCCAGATGGAAGCGCAGCTTGATGAAGTCGAAGATGGCAAACTGAAATGGACACAAGCGCTGCACGGGTTTTACGACAAGTTCACGGTGGATTTGAAATCCGCGCAAGAACACATGCGCGACCTGAAGCGGCAGGAAATCATCACCGACGAAGTTTGCGACAAGTGCGGATCGAAGATGGCCATCAAGTTCGGTCGCTTCGGGCAATTTTTAGCCTGCACGAATTACCCGGAATGTAAGAGCACGCGCGAACTGATCAAACCGCCTGCGGTGACCGGCAATGGTGAAGTCAGTGCCGAAGCCGCCGAAAATCCGTACGCCAACGAAACCTGCGAAAATTGCGGACGTGCAATGGCGCTGAAAAAAGGGCGCTTTGGGGCGTTCCTGGCGTGCACCGGATATCCCGATTGCAAAACCACACGCAAGATCACCAAGACCGGCGCAGTCGCCGCCGCTCCGGTGATGCTGGACGAACGTTGCCCGGTTTGCGATTCGCAGCTTGCCATTCGTCAGGGGCCGTACGGCGAATTTACTGCCTGTTCGACGTACCCGACCTGCAAATTCATCAAGCGCGAAACCACTGGCGTAGCGTGCGCGAACGAAGGCTGCAAAGGTGAAATCGTCGTCAAAAAATCCAAGCGCGGCAAAATCTTCTACGGCTGTTCGGAATATCCGAAATGTGATGCGGTGTATTGGGACAAACCCATTGCCGAACCTTGTCCGCAATGCAACAAACCCTTCACGCTGGAAAAATACAACGCTAAGAAAGACGAGACGATCCGTTATTGTTCTGACGAAGCTTGCGGATTCAGACTAGTCAATGGCGTTCCGGCTGAGGCTGAAGTCAAAGCCACAACCAAAGCCGGCCCGAAAACTACAAAGGCCGCAAAGACAACTGCCGCCAAGGCGACGAAAGCCACAAAGAGCAAACGAGCGGCAAAGGCTGCCAGCGAATAGCGAGATTTTTGCTGCTCACAAACCATTCAGCCCATCGGAGTGTAAATTCCGGTTGGGCTGAATCTTTTTTGATCAAACGAGTATGAACATCATCTTGCCTGAAGTGATCGAAGAATATCGGGATGAGTATTGGTTACGCGAAGGCACATCACGGATCGAAACGGTGGCTGAAGCCGAACGATTTATCGAACGGGTCGGCTTCGCCAATTGCCTGACCGATTCGCGCAAGCCCGGAGCGTCGCTGTTTGTAGCTGTCTGTGGACGGCGGGATGCCGTGATGCCGCACAACGTGCAAAAAGACCCGGAAGCTTCGCATACGTGGTTGCTCAAAGATGATTTACTGCGGCGCGGCAAGGTGTATTACGGCAAGCTGACCAAAGCGCGCACCTTGTTTCTGGCTCCGCGCATGGTTCCGTTTTTCAACGCGATTTGGGGCGTGCCGAAAAAAGAGGAAAAGAAACGCCTGAGCGCAAACGCCCAAGCCGTATTGAAAGTGTTGCGTAAAGAATTTGAGATGGCGACCAGCGATTTGCGTCAGGAAACTGGCATTGCCGACCGCAAAGCGGTGACCGCCGCCCTTGATGAACTGCAAGCCGCCATGCTGGTTGTGCCGAGCGAAGTGCTCTATCAACCGAAATTCACGTATATCTGGACGTTAGCCATCGCGCGCTTCCCGGAACAACTGGCTGAAAAAGTGGAGCGATCTGTCGCCGTTCAGGAAATTGCACGCTGCTTTTTGCAAGGCGCTGGCATGACGCTTCCCGGTGAAATGGCCCGCGTCACGGCGTTGCCAAGACCCGAAGCGGGATTGGGCAATTGGGCATTGGTCAAAGAAGGCTTCGCGGTTTCGCCGAAACAAGGCGTGTATGTGCTGACGAAGCTTCAGGCTCAAACCGAAGACGTGCTTTGATTGCATTGCCCGAATTGGCTCGGGGAAGGAAACGAAAACGAAAGAGCAATGGATGGTGAAGAGAACTCACTTTCATTGCTCTTTCGTTTTTTACTTACGGCGTAAAGAAGCCGGAGACGTCAATGATCATGTCGGTGGTGCTGGACGTGAATCGGTTGAACGCTGCATTCGGCCCCAAGCCGATGGTGAAATGGCGATTGAAGACTCGACCGGTTTGGTAGTTTGACGTTGCCACTGTTGGTTGCACGGCATTGCTAGGCCAGAAGGTGACGAAGCCGTTTGACGCGGCATTCAAAGCCGAAACGTTGCCGACCAGCCCACGCGCCGCCGAAGTCAGGTTGGAGCAGGGAACTTGCGTTTCCTGGATAACAGGCGTGCCGCCGATCATTGGCGCGCCCGGTGTAAAGCACGCCGCTTGCCCCGCCCGTGTATCCAGCAACCGCAAGGGCGAACCGAGCGAGTTGAACAGCAAGCCCTGGCCGTTGGCGTCGTTGGCTTGGGTGCTGAAATACCCAATCACGTCAATCACCAAATCCGTCGTCCTGGCCGTGAAGATGTTGAATTCGCCATTGAGCGACAACCCAACCGTGAATGGCGCATTACGATTGACGCCTGCCGCGAAGTTCGAGCTTGAGGCAAAGGGTTGCGCCGCATCCGCCGGAAACAACGTTAGGAATCCATTGCCCGTTGAATTCGTCGTCGTTGCATTGCCGACCAGCGCCTGCGCGCCTGTCGGGATGGTCACGCCGTCGCAGGTCAACACGCCGGTTTGTGTCCTGGTGGTATTGATTTGCAGCGGAGCGCCTGGCGTTTGGCAGCCCGTGAAGCCTTGTCGTGTATCCAGCAAGCGGATCGGTTTTGGCAGTGGATGGAAGAACAAGCCGCCAGCCGTCGGAGGCGCGTAAAAGCCCGTCACATCAATGACAACATCCGTGGTTGAGCTGACGAAGAGTTTGAAAGCTCCGTCATTGGCACCCAACCCCACCGTGAACGCGTTGTTCAGAATTTCGTTGGGCAGATAGTTGGAGTTGGTGACGGTCGGTTGGGGGGCGTCGCTGGGAAACAGCGTCAGAAAGCCGCCGGATTGCACCGTCGTGATGTGGCCGGTGATGGCGGCGGCGTTGGCCGGAATAACCAGACCCTCGCAAGTGCCACGCGCAGATTGCAAGCGCGATGTTCCGCCAGTAATCGGCGCATTCGGCTGGAAGCAGGCATTGGGACTCGCTCCGGGACGTGTGTCCAGCAAACGCACAGGCCTTGCGAGCGGGTAATACATCAATCCACTGCTGCCGATCAGCACTGTGTATGTGCGTTCGCCAAAACAACCACCAATGGTATCCGTAGCGCGAATGGTGAAGGTGAATGCTCCCGCAACGGTTGGCGTTCCGGTAATCAAGTTTCCATTCAACGCCAATCCATTGGGCATTGCGCCTGAAATCATGCTGAAGCTGAACGATCCACTGCCACCCGTTGCTGACAGCGTTGCTGTGTAGGACACCTGTGTCAATCCATTAAGCAGCGTGGCCGGGTTCACAACGATACTGAGCCCAGGAACGGCTGTGACCGTGATGGTTAGAGTCGCGTTGACCGTGGCGCCCTGAAGATCCGTTGCGGTCAATGTGAAATTGGCACTGGTGACTGCGCAACCTGCTGCAATCCTCGCGTTGATTGTTCCGTTGTTGTTAACCAGTTGCGAAACGGTCACGCCGTTGACGGTGGCGGAACTTCCTCCGTTTACCGTAACGCTGACGCCGCCAGGGCCGCTTTCCAAATCGCTGACCGTGGCGATTGGTACTTGAAACATAGTTGCCCCTTGTTGCAACGAAATACCGGTTGCAGGTGTGAGCGTTGGCGGAGTGTTGGGCGCGTTCACATTAGACAGCGAAAACTGAACCGGTGATGCTGCGCCGGCGGTATTGGCCGTGACGTTGTATGGGCCGCCGATAATCGCATTAGAGGTGACAGCCCCCGACACGGCTGCGCCATTGGTGATGGTTGCAGGGTTGCCTGCAATTGCGCAGCTTGCGCCGCTGGCGGGTGGTGTGAAGCGCACGATTCCGCCGTTGACAGGTTCATTGCCTGTGGCGGTGACAGTGACGCTCAAGGGATTGGGAAACAATGCGTTGAGGCCCGTGGATTGGTTGTTGCCACCGCTGATGGCCAACGTGAACCCGCGGGATTCAAATGCGCCGATGTCTACAAAGTTTCCGGATTGCCGGTTGAATCCTGCGCCGCGTTGATCGGTGGAAAGATTGAATCCCAAATTGTTCGTGGGGCAATTGTTGGTCAGCACGCAGCCTTGTGCGGCATCAATCGCTGGGCTGCCCGGCAATAAAGCGTGCGTTGCCGTCGTGCCTCCATAATTGGCCAGCGGAGCGAGCAAGACATTCAGCGGTGTGGCCAGCGTGCCAACCTTGTCGCCGTTTGCTCCATTGACGAAGCCGTTTGATCCGTCGCTGCTACCAACCAGATTGTTTCCCAGCGACGTGAATGCGCCAAACAGAATTGGCGCAGCATTGGTGACGTGATCCACCAGCGTGTTGCGTAACAAAATTGTGGCGTTGGGCTCCTTGCGCACTTGACTGCCTTCAAAGCTCGCGACGTTACCGACGAACGTGCAATTGGTCAGCACGGCAGTTCCCGTAGCCAGGTCCATCCCGCCACCACCAAAATTGGCGCTGTTGGCGGAAAACGTCGAATTGATCACAGCGTATGATCCGCCCCCATCCAGCGCGCCGCCCGTTTGAAAGGCTCGGTTATTGTGGAAGGTGCAACCGATGATCGTTGTGGCCCCAAAAGACACCACAGCACCACCGTGTCCGGCGGCATTGTTGGCCAGCACACAATCGCGTAACGTCAATGTGCCGGAATTGAAAATCGCGCCGCCGTCGCCATTCGGTGCGCCTCCTGTAATGGTCAATCCGCTGATCGTCACTATCCTGCCGGAATTGACCCCAAAAATTCCAAAACTTGGCGCGTCGTCAGGCCGTCGAACGGTCAACAGATTTGTCCCAGGACCATTGATGGTCAGGTTCGGGTGGTCAAATCCTTCCAACGCGGATGCCAGATCAATGGTTCCGGTAAGGCTGAAATTGATGGCCAGCGGAGCGCAAGCGGTCATCTTGTTGGCTTCCATAATGGCTGCCCGCAAAGTGCATTGATTGTTGGCATTCAGGCACAGGCCGTCGCCTGGAGCGATGTCCGGCGTATCCGCTAGGCTGTTGACTGTAAAGCTGGTAGGGCAATTCGTGACTGTCAACGTGTAATTTACGCTGCCCTGACATTGATTCTTATCCGTCGCGACGACGGTCAACGGAAACACGCCGGTCTGCGTGGGCGTGCCGCTCAGCAATCCATTGGTGTTTAGCGTAACTCCCGCAGGCAACGTGCTGGACGTCGTGAAATTTACCGTGCCCAAGCCATTGGTTTGCGTGAATTGCAGGCTCAGCGGCAGATTCACTACGGCAAAATTCTGGGTGGGCGGAATCACGGTGATTGTCTGGCAAGTGACGATCAAATCGAACGTCTGCTGCCCAGTGCATCCAAACGCGTCCGTGCTTCGGATCAGCAGCGGCGTTTCGGCGGTTCCGGTGGGCGTTCCGCTAAACACACCGTTGTTGAATGTTATGCCGCTAGGCAGCACGCCAGAAACCAGTGTGAAGGTGTAAGGCGCTGTGCCGCCGCTGCTGTCGAGTGTGGCATTGTACGGTTGATTGACGGTGCCCACCGGCAACGTGGTCGTGTTGCCACTGGTAAGCGTAATGACGGGACATGGGATCGAGATCGTATATTGGCGCGTGCCCATACAGCCGTCCGCATCCGTAGCGCTGATGGTGAAGGTAAAATTGCCTCCGGCGGTGGGCGTTCCGGAAAGCAATCCTTGATTCTGCAAAAATCCCATGCCGGGCGGCAGGGTTCCGCTGATCAGGAAATTCACAGCGCCGTGTCCATTCGTCGTAGAGAATTGCGTTGCGGGATAGGCGACGTTCACTGCGCCTGCCGGCAAGGTTGCGGGTTGAATCTCCAGGGCCGGATGGTCCGTTTGAATCTGCAACGACCATCCGCGCACTGATCCGGTGCCGAAGGGTTGGTCGTTGAAGATAAACAATTGCCACGTGCCATTTGGATTGGCTCCGTTGAACACAGACGCCAGCGTGGCTGTGCCCGCAGGCGCAGGGGAACTGAAGGTGGCGGGCGCGGGTGCGGGAAATACATCTCCTGCGCTGTAATTCGCGGGACGGAATGTGCCATCAAACAACGCCTGTCCATCTGCGATTGGAAATTGCGCCGCGTCGTCAAACGTGATCGTGCGATCAAAAATGAATGGATTGTCCGGGTCGCCGTTGGCGTCGGACATCAGCACCAATGCTTGTCCTTGTGGCCCCACCAACAGAATTTCGAGGCCATTTTGATTTTCGTGGCGCAGGGCATTGAGCGTAATGGTGACCTTGCTGACGAAGCCGCTTAGGCCGCTGACACTAATCGTGGATGGATACGGCGAAGCCGCGCTGCCCGCCGGAAGCGTGATCGTATTGCTGTTGGCAAAGGCGCAACTGGCTTCGGTGCTTTGAGTTTCCAACGCGCCGATGTCCACGTTGGAATTGAACTTGCGCAGAAAGCCGCGCTGGTCCGTGCTGAGACCAAGTGGAGCACTAAGCACGCTGTTGTCGCCTGTATTCAATGCCGGACTGCCGCACAGCAATGCGTGGGTCTTGGTCGGCCCGCCATTGTTTTGCAGCGGCCCCAGCTTGGGATCAAGCGGCGCATTTGCAAATCCGACACGATCGGCATTCATCCCATTCGAAAATCCCGTGCCATCGTTGCTGACGCCAACCAGGTTATGCCCTAAAGAAGTGTAGCCACCGAAAACGTCTATGCCAAAGTTGGCGAGATTGCCCGCGATGATGCTGTTATGCACCGTCGCCGCTCCATTCAGGCCACCGCCATTCGATGCCAGATTGGCCGTGATGGTGCAATTGACTACGCTGGTGGCTGCGGTATTGCTGTGCAGGGCGCCGCCATTGCTTGCGGAATTGCCGTTGAATGTGCAGTTTTTGAGCAGCGTGGTGCCACTAAAATTCACCACGCCTCCGCCGACGTTAACGGCCTGGTTGTTCAGCAATGTGCTGCCGTTGATTGTCAAATTGCCGGAGAAATTGGCCATAGCTCCGCCCATGCCGCTTCCAGAAGCAGCCCGGTTGTTGACGAAGGTGCTTTGGTTGACGGTGACGACGCCTCCTTGCGTCATAATCGCGCCGCCTGTGCCATTCGGCTGGTTGATGAAGTTGTTTTCAAAAAGGCCGTTTGTTACGGTCAATGTGCCTTTGTTAAAAATGGCGCCGCCATCGGCTGCGGCATTGTTGGTGAAGGTGCAACTGTTCGTGGTTATGGTGCCGATGTTGGCAATCGCCGCTCCCTGAAGACCTTCTTGGCGATGGCCGGTGATGACGCAATTGTTCACGTTGACGGTGCCATTGTTGTTAATTGCTGCACCCAGGTTTCCCGGAAGTCCGTCGCGTGTAATCGTCAAACCGTTGATCGTAATGTTGCTGCCAGCGCGGCTGATTGTGAAAATGTCGAAGAAACCGCTGGCTTTCACGCCGCTGATTGTGATGACATTCGCGCCTGGTCCGTTGATTGTTAATGTCCGGTTTGCGCCTCCACAATCAAAACAAAGTGTCGGACTATTCAGGTTGATCGTGCCGCTCAATCCGGCCTGAAAGTTGATAGTGTCGCCGTTCTGGGCGGAACTGATTGCCTGCCGCAAACTGCCCGCGCCGCTGCTATTCAAATTGGTCACGGTGATGGTTGCCGCACGCACCTTGCCGAACGGCCAGGACGCTTGCCAGAAAAACCATACGCCGCCGAGCAGCAAACACACGCTCAAAGCGCGCCACCAATGCATTCGAAAAATTGAGAGATTCATTCGCTTCATCCTGTTTTGTGGGTGTTGAGGAGAGCGTTTTGGCGCTCTCTGTTCTGTTTCAGCACGGTGGGCCGTGGTAGACTGCGCCCGTATTTTCGGAAGTTCCTTTACACAGTTCACCACTTATTCCGGCACCATCAGCTTCGAGCGACACCATAGTCAGTCTCCGCTTGCCTCGTCCTGAACTGAGAGTGAATTTGCGCTGGTTTCTGGTCTGAACTGCTTCTGAATCGTTTCTGAATTCGGGCTATGTCCAATCCCCACAATCACTTTTACGAATTTGGCTCGTTTCGCCTGGATATGGGAAACCGGCTATTGCTGCGCGATGGGCAGGTCGTTCCGCTGAAGAAAAAGGCGTTCGAAACCCTGTTGGTGCTAGTAGAACACAGCGGCCAAGTGCTGGAAAAAGAAGCGTTGATGCAGCGGCTGTGGCCCGATACGATCGTCGAAGAATCGAATCTGACTCATTACATCTACACGTTGCGCCGTGTGTTGGGGGATGAAAAGGACAATCCGCAATTCATCGTCACCATTCCAGGACGCGGCTACCGATTCACTGCTCAAGTCATCGAACAGCGCCCTGATTCGCGCAACAACGAGGCGGCAAGGATCGAGCAACCTGCCTTTTCTGGTGTTGCCGCCGCAGAAGAAGATGCCATCCGCCAGTCGAACACGCCCCAGCTGGAACATTTCCACACTTTACAAGCGCAGGGATTAACGCGCTGGAAGTTGTGGGCCGGAATCGCAGTCCTAATTCTGGGATTGTTGGCATCCGGGGTTTATTGGTGGCAGAACAGAATCGTTCCTCCATTGCCCGCCACAACGACATACAAAATCATTCCCTTTACAGGCTTGGCGGGACGCGAAGATCGTCCAGCGGTATCGCCTGATGGACGCCAGATTGTTTATTCGTGGAAACCTGATGAAGGACAAAGCAAGGAACTGTACGTCAAACTGATTGGAACTGGCGAACCTGTGCGCCTGACCAACAAGCCGGGCGATGAATCCAGCCCCGCTTGGTCACCCGACGGCAAATACATCGCCTTTTTGCGTGCACAGACGGATTTCGCCGAACTGTTTGTCATGCCTTCACTGGGAGGAAGCGAACGCAAACTGTGCGACGTGCAAACCAGCGATGCCTTTGTTACCTGGGCACCCGATGGTCAATCGGTCGTCACGTCCAGCGCTGTTTCGACTGCGGACAAAGAGCGGCAAGCGTTATTACAGGTTGAGGTGGAAAGCGGAGCAAGAAAGTTTTTGACGGATCCTCCCGCGTTGATGGTGGATGACGTGCCGCGTTTTGCGCCGGATGGGAAAACATTGGCCTTTCGTCGCGCGCTGAATCGAGGCCATAGCGAAATTTTGATCGCGCAGCCTGACGGCAGTCAGCCTCGCCAGCTTACCAAGCTGAACGCCCCGATTCACGGATTCACCTGGACGGCGGATGGGCGCGAAATTGTGTTGGCGATGTATCGCGAAGGCAGTAATGGGCTGTGGCGAGTGCCAATTGATACCGGTGTGGCTGTCCCCATCGAAGCTGCTGGACGTAGCGCAACTCACCCAGCCTTGTCTGCCAACGGCACGCTGGCGTATGTCGAATCGCTGGTGGATACAAACATCTGGCGGATTGATTTAACCGCCCGTCGCGTTGCGCCTCAAAAATTCATCGCCTCGCGCCAAAGCGATCACAGTCCGGAATATTCGCCCGATGGTCGTCGCATTGCGTTTTCTTCGGGTCGGTCAGGTCACGATGAAATCTGGATTTGCCAAAGCGATGGTTCCAATCCGGTGCAACTGACGCATTTCAACGGATTGGCGACGGGTTCGCCGCATTGGTCGCCGGATGGCAAACAACTGGCGTTTGACGCGCGGCCTGAAAACCACGGTGATCTGTTTATCATCAACGTTGATGGTGGCCCGCCGCAACGATTAACAACGGAAGCTTCGCACGATGTGATTCCCAGTTGGTCGCACGATGGAAAGTGGCTGTATTTCTGTTCAAATCGTTCGGGCAAGCTGCAAATCTGGAAGCGCCCTGTTGCGGGCGGCGCGGCCATTCAGCTTACCCAACAAGGCGGAATGGAAGCCTTTGAATCGCCCGCTGGCCAATTTTTATATTATTTGAAAGGCCGTGGGATTGCCGGTTTGTGGCGTGTCGCGACTGATGGAACCCACGAAGAAGCCGTTCCCGAACTTGCTGAAGCGGGATATTGGCGGTACTGGACGATTAACCGTAGCGGATTGTATTTCATTCCTGCCAATGCCCAGCCGCCCTTGCCCATCAAGCACTTCGATTTCGCAACGCGGCAACTCAAAACCATTGCCACAATAGACAAACAACCTTCGTGGCTGACACCTGGTTTGGCTGTTTCGCCCGATGGTCGCCAAATTCTCTTTGCCGCAAACGATCTATTTGCCAGCAGCATTATGCTGCTTGAAAACTTTCGTTGAGTCCTAGTCCGGGACCGCAACTTTTATTCTCCAAAAAGAATTTGTAATTGGGAGCGCAGGCATTTCGTCTGCGCTCCCAATTCTGTTCTTACGGGGCGAAGAAACCGGAGATGTCGATGATCACATCGGTGGTGGAGGCGGCGAAGCGTTTGAAGGCGACGTCGCTCCCCAATCCGACTGTGAAGTGGCGGTTGAAGGTTCTCCCGGTTTGGTAGTTCGAAGTCGCCACCGTTGGTTGCGCGGCGTTGCTCGGCCAGAAGGTCAGGTAGCCGTTTGCCGTCACGTTCAGCGCTGAGACGTTCCCGACCAGGGCTCTGGCTGCCGCCGTCAGGTTGGTGCAGGGGATTTGCGTCTCCTGCGTGTAGACCGTGCCGCCGGTCATTGGCGCGCCGGGCTGGTAACAGGCCGGTTGAGCGGCTCTGGTGTCGAGCAGCCGCAACGGCGCGCCCAGCGAGTTGAACAGCAGACCCTGGCCATTCGCATCATTCGCTTGCGTGCTGTAATACCCCATCACGTCAATCACCAGATCCGTCGTCCGTGCCGTGTAGATGTTGAACTCTCCGTTCAGTGACAGGCCCACGGTAAACGGCGCGTTGCGGTTGATGCCCGCCGCGAAGTTCGAACTCGACGCAAAGGGCTGCGCCGCGTCCGCGGGCCACAGCGTCAGGTAGCCGCTGCCCGTTGAATTGGTTGTCGTTGCATTGCCGACCAGGGCTTGCGCGCCGGTTGGAATCGTCACGCCGTCGCAGGTCAGCACGCCGGTTTGCAGTCTTGTTGTGCCGGTTTGCAGTGGGGTTCCCGTCGCCTGGCATCCGGTGAAGCCCGTCCGCGTTTCCAGCAACCGGATCGGTTTCGGCAGCGGGTGGAAATACAAACCGCCCGCGGATGGCGGCGCGTAATAGCCCGTCACATCAATCACGACGTCCGTGTTTGAGCTGACGAACAGTTTGAACGCGCCGTCACTGGCTCCGAGGCCGACGGTGAAGGCGTTGTTCAGAATTTCATTCGCCAGATAGTTGGAGTTCGTCACGGTCGGTTGCGGCGCGTCGCTTGGGTACAGCGTCAGGAAGCCGCCGCCGGATTGGACGGTCGTGATGTGACCGGTGATGGTGGTGGCGTTCGCCGGAATGGTGATGCCTTCGCAGGCGCCTCGTGCCGGTTGCAGACGGAAATTGCCTCCTGCGATTGGCGCATTCGGCTGATTGCAGGCGTTGGGACTGGCTCCGGGCCGCGTATCCAGCAAGCGCACAGGCCGCGCCAAGGGGTAATACATCAATCCCGTGCTGCCGATGTTCAGCGTGTAGACCTTGTCGCCGAAACAGCCGTTGGTGTCGGTGGCGCGGATCGTGAAGGTGTCTGCGCCGGGCGTGGTCGGTGTGCCGGTGATGAGGTTGCCGCTCAGGTTCAAGCCCGCGGGCAGCGTGCCCGATTGCAGCGAGAAGGTGTAAGACCCGCTGCCTCCGGTCGCCGAAAGCGTCGCGGTGTAGGAAACAAAAGTCAGCCCGTTGACCAGCGAAGCCGGCGAGATGGCGATGCTGCCGCAGCCGACGTTGAGCGTAAACGAAGCGTCAGTCGTGACATTACAATTGTCGGTCGCGCGGACGACGATGGTGTGGCTGCCGAACGATCCGGCATTCGTGATGGACACAACGCCGGAGCCGCTGACGGTCGGCGCAGTGGTCATCGCGGGCGTGACGCTGACAATGCTGAATCCCGTGATCGAGCCGTTGTCAGTCGCGGTCGTCGGATTGATCGTCGTCGAACCGCCGAGCGCAATGCTGGACGCGGGATACACCAGCGCGGGCACAGCATTGTCAATCACGTTGACGATCAGGTTTGCCGTCGCAATTCCCGAATTTCCATCGGTGACGGTCAGCACGACGGTGTTGTTTCCAATTGCCGCATTGCATCCCGCCGCGACATTCGCAGAAACCGTGCCATTGGAATTGCTGATCGAAGTGACGGAAATCCCCGTCGGCACAGTCGTCGCCGTAACGACCAGGCTGCCTGCCGAAGTCTCTCCATCAGACACGGTGGCGATCGGCGCGACAATCCCATTGCTGCCCTGCTGCCGAATCAAGGTCGAGGCCGCCGTAATGGTCGGCAGATTGTTGCCAACGGTCAGCGTGAAGGTGGCATCGGTGGTTGCATTGCAATTGTCCGTCGCGCGAATCGTGATGGTGTGCGCGCCGACCGGCGTGGCATTGCTGATGGAAACTGCGCCATTGGTGGGATTGACCGAAATCGTCCCGGTGAAGGTTCCTTGCGATTGGACGGCATAGCCGGTGATCGAACCATTATCGGTTGCAGAAGTCGGAGAGTTTGACGTCGAACCGCCCGCATTTACGGACACATTGCCATAGGTCACTGTCGGAGCGGTGTTGGCAGTCACCGTAACGGTCAGGTTCGCCGTCGCCGTTCCGCTGTTACCGTCGGTAACGGTCAGGACAACGGTGTTGGCTCCGATGATCGCCGTGCAGCTTGCGGCGACGTTCGCCGTGATCGTTCCGGCTGTGTTGGTGATCGAAGTTACCGTGAGTCCCGCCGGAACGGTCGTCGCCGTGACCGTCAGACTGCCGACTGGAGTTTCTCCGTCAGAAACAGTGGCAATCGTATTAACCGAACCTGCGGTGCCTCGCTGCCGAGTCAACGCCGCTCCAGCAGTAATCGTCGGAGCATTATTGCCGACTGTCAGCGTGAAGGTGGCGTCTGTCACTCCGGAAGGAGCGCCGCAATTGTCTGTCGCTCGAATGGTGATCGTGTGTACTCCCACCGGAGCCGCATTGCTGATGGAGACTGCGCCAGTTGTTGGATTGACCGAAATCGTTCCCGTATACGTTCCCGCCGACTGCACCGCATAGCCAGTGATGCCGCCGTTGTCGGTTGCGGAAGTGGGAGCGTTACTGGTGGAAGCTCCCGCATTGACCGACACATTCGCATAGGTCACAGAAGGCGCCGTATTGGCCGTGACCGTGATGGTCAGACTCGCAGTCGCTGTTCCCGAATTGCCGTCCGTGACGGTCAATACAACTGTATTGTTGCCAAGTGCAGCCGAACAATCCGCCGCGACGTTGGCCAGAATGGTTCCCGCCGTGTTGGTGATCGAGGTGACGGTAATTCCCGCAGGCACTGTCGTCGCCGTGACAACCAGGCTTCCGATGGGAGTTTCCCCATCACTCACCGTGGCGACGGTGCTGACAGTTCCCGCTGAGCCTCGTTGCCGAGTCAGCGCCGCTCCCGCCGTGATCGTCGGTAGGTTATTTCCGACGTTGAGCGTGAACATGGCGTCGGCTGTGGCAAAGCAATTGTCGGTTGCTCGGATCGTAATCGTGTGCGCGCCGACCGGCGCGGCATTGCTGATCGAGACAACACCGGAAGAGTTGACGCTGATGGTTCCGGTGTACGTTCCCTGCGACTGAACCGCGTAGCCGGTGATGCTGCCATTGTCGGTAGCCGTAGTCGGGCTGTTGGTCGTCGCGTTGCCTGCATTCACTGAAGCCGGCGCATAGATCACCGTCGGCGCAATGTTGGCCGTGACGTTTACGGTCAGATTGGCCGTCGCCGCTCCCGAATTTCCGTCCGTGACCGTCAGGACAATCGTGTTCGTGCCAATTGTCGCCGTGCAGCTTGCGGCGACGTTCGCCATGATGGTTCCGGCTGTGTTGGTGATCGAAGTTACCGTGAGTCCCGCCGGAACGGTCGTTGCAGTGACTGTCAGACTGCCAATCGGAGTTTCGCCATCACTGACTGTAGCAATTGTGCCCACGGTTCCTGCTGATCCGCGCTGTCGAGTCAATGCCGCTCCGGCTGTGATGGTTGGCAGGTTGTTGCCGATCGTCAGCGTGAAGGCAGCATCGGTAGTCGCGTTGCAATTGTCGGTGGCGCGGATGGTGATTGTATGAGCGCCAACCGGCGCTGCATTGCTGATGGAAACGATGCCCGAAGCATTGACCGAGATCGTGCCGGTGAAGGTTCCTTGCGATTGCACTGCGTAACCTGTGATCGAGCCATTGTCGGTCGCAGAAGTCGGAGAGTTTGAAGTCGAACCTCCCGCATTTACGGACACATTGCCATAGGCCACTGTCGCAGCGGTATTGGCAGTCACCGTAACGGTCAGGTTCGCCGTCGTTGTTCCCGAATTTCCATCTGTAACCGTCAGGACGACCGTATTGGCTCCGATGGTTGCGGTGCAATCCGCCGCAACACTAGCCATGATCGTTCCGGCCGTGTTGGTGATTCCCGTGACGGTGAGTCCCGCCGGAACCGTCGTTGCCGTAACCGTCAGACTGCCGACCGGCGTTTCTCCGTCAGAGACAGTCGCGATGGTGGAAACCGTTCCCGCTGATCCGCGCTGGCGCGAAAGCGCCGCCCCGGCTGTGATGGTTGGCAAGTTGTTGCTGACCGTTAGCGTGAACATTGCATCGGTTGTGGAACCGCAATTGTCGGTCGCACGAATTGTAATCGTGTGCGCTCCCACCGGAGCCGCTCCGCTGATGGAAACGATGCCCGAAGCATTGACCGAAATTGTCCCCGTGTACGTTCCCTGCGATTGCACGTTGTAACCGGTGATCGAACCGTTATCGGTTGGCGTCGTCGGACTGTTGCTGGTGGAAGCTCCGGCATTCACCGAAACATTTCCATAAGAAAGACTCGGTGGGGTATTGGCGGTTGCGGTTACAGTCAGGTCGCCCGTGTTGGTTAAGATGCCGTCTGAAACCTGGAAGCGAACTGTTCCGCCAACTGCCAGACATCCGGCCGTGACAACTGCGGTGATTGTGCCGTTGGTGTTGGTGATGCCGGTAACTGTAATGCCGGTCGCAGTACCGCCCGCAATTTGCGTGACGGTCAGACTGCCTGCGGCGGTTTGGGCATCGCTCACTGTGCCAACGGGAATGGCTGCGCCTGCCAAACTGCCTTTTTGTACCGAAATGGACGCGACAGGTGTGAAAATGGGTGCGGTATTTGGCGTGATATTCGTCAGACTGAAATTAACGCCCGCCACCACACCGTTCGCAGTGGCAGACACCAGATAAGGGCCTCCCACCGTGCCGTTGGCGGTGACGGTTCCGGTTGAAGCCAAACCGCTGGCGATAATCGCCGGATTGTTCGTCAGCGTGCAGCTTGGCCCACTGCCGGGCACTGTAAACATGAGTTGGCCGCCATCCATCGGTTCGCCGTTGGCCGATGTGACCATCACGATCAATGCGCTGCTGAAATTCGTGCCCGCTGTTGTGCTCTGATTGTTGCCCGCGCTAATGGCCAGCGTGAAGCCGCGCGATTCAAACGCTCCGATGTCCACACTGGTTTGTTGTGGACGCGTGATGCCGCGTTGATCCGTGGTGGGCGCGCCGGTGCTGGTGCCCACGTTGATTGCAGGACTACCCGGCAACAATGCGTGCGTGGGCGTAGCGCCGCCGTAGTTGCCAAGCGTGGCTAGCAGCGCGTTTCTAGGCGAAGCGATGCTGCCGACCAAATCGTTATTGGTGCCATCGGTGAATCCTGTGCCGCCATCTGATTTGCCAATCAGGTTGAATCCTTGCGAAATCATCGTGCCGGACATGTCTGGTCCAGTGGAGGCATCGTTGCCGGTGATGATTGTGTTTTTAAAGTTCGTCGCGCCGGTCGCCGATGGGTCGCGGTAAACGCCGCCGCCCTCGTTGGCCGTATCGCCGCCCGAAACTGAATTGTTGGAAATCGTCGCGTTCGTAACGGTCAAGGTCCCATTCGAACTGAGATAAAAACCACCGCCGCGTGCTGTGCCGCTTGTGGCGTTCGGCGTAATACTCTGCGCAGTATTGCCGGAGATTGTGCTGTTGATGATGGTGATTGCGCCGCTCGTCCGTTGGATGCCTGCGCCCTGCGCGTCTGCTCCGTTCGTGTCAGTAGTTTCGGCAATGGATTGGTTGCCGGAAACAGTGCTGTTCGACAGCGTTAGCGAAGTAGAGCTGCCGCTTTGGAAGATGCCGCCGCCGCGGCTGAGCGCGCCAAAGCCTGTGCCCAAGCTGTAGGCTGTGTTGCCTGTAATGACGCAGCTTTCAATGGTTAAGATTCCATTGTTGCGCACGCCCGCGCCGATGCTGTTTCTGCCGTTGCTGATCGTCAGGCCATTAAGCGTGACAGTGCGGCTGCTGGCGATGGTGACAACAGTGAAATCCGGCGTGCCCCCAGCGGTTGAGCGCCGCACGGTGAGCAAGCTTGCGCCCGGACCATTGATCGTCATATTGGCATTCAAATCCGGCAACGCCGTTGCTAAATCAATCGTGCCGTTCACACCGATCGTAATGGTGTGCGGCGCGCAGCCCGGCAGAGTGTTGGCTTCCTGAATCGCCGCGCGCAGCGTGCAAACGCCGTTGCCCGTGGCCGTTTCGCAGATGCCATTGCCCGGCGCAGCGTCCGCACCGTCACCTAGATTGTTAACCGTAAACGCATTAACACACGGGCCAATGACAACTGTGTATTGACGGTTGCCGAAACAGCCATACTGCCGCGTGGCCGTGATCGTGAAAGTGAATGTGCCGCTGGTATTTGGCGTTCCGGAGACCACGCCCGAGGAAGAACCGAGGGTTAATCCACCCGGCAGTGCTCCTGCTGTAACCGAAAACGAAGTTGTTCCCGTGCCGCCTGTCACGTTGATGGTCTGACTGTAGCTTGCCCCTTGCACTGAATTTGGCAGGCTCGTTGGATCAAGGGTGATAGTCGGGCAGACGACGTTGGTGGTGTAAGCCTGCGTCGCTACGCAACCATTTTCATCCGACATGGTGATGGTGAAGTTGTATGCGCCCAGCGCGGTCGGCGTGCCGGACAATACTCCGGCCAAGCTTAGCGTCAAGCCCGTTGGTAACGTTCCCGCCGTCACCGCGAAGGTGTAAGGAGCAGTTCCGCCGCTACCCGTGAACGTTTGGCTGTAAGGAGAACCGATATCAATGTTGGCCAACGAGTTCGGTGCAATGATGACCGTTGAACACGTTTGGGCTTCATATGCGCCGATATCGCTGGCGTTGCCGCCAGGAGCAGACGAAACGCCCGCGATGTCAACCGGACGCGTCTTGTTGCGCTGATCAACCGTGATGCCTGAGTGCGAAGCGCCTTTATCAATTACCGGGCTGCCAGTCAGCGAGCGATAGGTTTGCGTTGTGCCGCCGTAATACCCAAGCGGGCCGAGCACCGTGGTGAAGAGATTGGCGGCAGCGATGGTTTGATCCTGCGTGCCGCCGGTCGGGCAGCCCGTGCCACTGCCGAAGAGATTGTAGCCGCTGGTGGTGATCGGGCTATTGCTGTCGCAATCCGCAAAGCTTGTCTCTTGCGCGGAATTGCCGGCGACGATGGAATTCTTGATGGTCAAGGTTCCGGCTTCGTTGTAGATGCCGCCCGCCCGGCTGCTGCCATTGCTGCCGCCGTTGCCGCCCCCGCCGGCATTGCCGCCTTGCGCGGTGTTGCTGACGACGGTGGCGTTGACCAGCGTGAATGTGCCGCCGTTGTTGAAAATGGCTCCGCCCGGGGAAAG